>Ga0070738_10000749_pt1 | contig 82969 bp, 79 predicted proteins | sample Coa_R2_2_FD_66446 | JGI IMG/M metagenome (GOLD analysis project Ga0070738, IMG submission 66446) | Surface soil microbial communities from Centralia Pennsylvania, which are recovering from an underground coalmine fire - Coalmine... | ecosystem: Environmental > Terrestrial > Soil > Unclassified ...
GCGTGTGTAAATCACAGCCTACAATCTTCATGTGCTCGGCTCCTTTCCTCCGAGCCTTGGTGCTCGAGCGTTCCAAGTCTACTCAGAGGCTCTGGAGCCGACACGGTTATCCAATCAGGCCGAAGGGAACGTGCTCTGTATATCCGTTCACGGTGATGTTCAGGTTTCCGCTGCCGTTTACAGGCGTCGCTCAACCAACTCGCCTGTCTCCTCATCCAGCATCGCAATCTGCTGGTAGCGCGTGCCCGGGTCCCAGAAGTTTTTTGAGGCTTCCCGCAAAACAAAGGACTTAGCCTCGGACTGTGCACAGCATCCCGCAAAACAAAAGACTTAGTTCAGAATCCCGCAAAAGAAAGGAGTTACAGGCCACCCCGACTAGTCTGTAGCAAGTACCTGGTTTCCGCGTTTGGCAAACGATCTTATTTATTCCTATATCTATTGTGACAAATTGAGTGGGGCTAAGCGGACACTTTCGCCGATTTTATATTCGCAGCGGAATCATCGCTTTGTAGCTATTTTGAGGATGCCGTGGCTTGACAAACGTGAGGTGAAGGCATGCCGTGTGATAAGCGAACATCGGATTGTGATCACGACGGCGGGTTACGAGTGTCGCCGATCCCGGTTAGCTGCTTCGCACGAGTGGGGCGACCGCATTACACTGAATGTCCTTGAAACAGGAGATCCAAAGCCTGGCAGAGCGTCTGACGTGCGGTGATCCGCGCGCGCTTGCTCGCGCCATCACGTTGGTCGAGAATCGCGTGTCAGAATCGAGCGAGCTATTGAAGGCGCTCTTTCCCCGGACAGGGCGCGCCCATGTCATCGGTCTGACCGGAGCACCCGGAGCCGGAAAAAGCACGCTCGTGGATCAGCTCGCGCGCGAATACCGCAAAGAAGAGAAGACAGTTGGCATCATCGCTGTCGATCCAACGAGCCCTTATTCCGGAGGCGCGATTCTTGGCGACCGGATTCGCATGGGGTCGCATTTCGCCGATCCGGGGATCTACATCCGCAGCATGGCCACGCGTGGATCGCTGGGCGGGCTGGCTCGCACCACGGCTGACGTTGCCTCGGTGCTAGATGCGGCAGGCCGTGACATCATCCTGATCGAAACGGTGGGAGTGGGTCAGGACGAAATTGATATTGTGCGATTGGCGGAAGTCACGGTCGTTATTCTTGTGCCGGGTATGGGCGATGACGTGCAAACAATCAAGGCCGGTATCATGGAGATCGCCGATGTTTTCGTGATTAATAAGAGCGATCGCGAGGGCGCAGAACGGGTGGAGCGAGAGATTCGCGCGATGCAGTCGCTGGACCCGCGAGAGGACAATTGGACGCCCCCGATTGTGAAGACCGTCGCGACAGCCGGAGAAGGCATAGCGGAGCTGGCAGGCACAATTGCGAGCTACCAGGAATTCGTTGCGAAATCTGGCCTGGCAAGGCGCAAGCGGATCGAAAATTGGCGCGAACGTCTGCTGGAAATGCTCCGCGACGCCGTGATGCAGCGCGTTCTGCAGGAACAGGTGGGAGAGGGTACACTGGCAGCTTACGCAGCGGAGATCGCCGAACACCGGCGCGATCCTTATTCCCTGGTGGAAGAGATTGTTAGCGGCGTGAAAGAGAAAATGGATACATTGAGGTAAGCATGTCCTTTTCCATAGATCATCTCGGCATCGCCGTTAAGTCGCTGGCGCAGGCGCGGAAGTTTTATGAGGGCCTTGGGCTGGAGGTGCATGGTGAAGAAACCGTGGCAGGGGAAAAGGTGAATGTCGCCATGCTTCGGGCAGGCGACAGCCGGATCGAGCTGCTGGAACCCTCGTCCGAGGATTCACCTATCGCCAAGTTTCTCGCGAAACGTGGTGAGGGATTGCATCACGTTGCACTTCATGTGGATGATCTGTCGGCGACGGTGGAGCAATTAAAGAAGCAACACGTGCGACTAATCTCTGATGAAATCAAAATTGGTGCAGGCGGGCACATGTATGTGTTCGTGCATCCGGCGAGTACCGGGGGAGTGCTGCTGGAACTCGTACAGGAAGAGCCCAAGGGCGTGTCCTGATGCTGCTGCTGGCAATCGACACTTCAGGCCGTAACGGCAGTGTCGCGCTCGCACGGGGCGATTCTGCACAGACGCTGGAGATTCTTGAACTGCTGCCGCTTGCCGGCCGCATGTATTCGGCGCAATTGATTCCGCAGATTAAAGTGGCGTTAGAGCGGCATCAACTAACAAAACGGGAGCTTGATGCATTTGCTGTCGCGAGCGGCCCGGGATCGTTCACCGGATTGCGTGTTGGCCTTTCAACAGTAAAAGCGCTGGCAGAAGTCCTGCAAAAACCGATTGCAGCTGTGTCGGTGTTGCAAGCAGCGGCGCGTTTGGCTGGATGTTACGGGCATGTGATTGTCGCCCTCGATGCGGGGCGGCAGCAGGTTTTCGCAGGCGATTATGAAATTCATGGTAACGGAGAATTTTCGTCAAGGCAGGAGTTGCTGCTCCCATTGAATGATTTTTTGCACTCAGTTTCGGAACGTTCGGCTGTGCTTGCCACACCGGATGCATCCGTAGCAAACGCCGCACAGGGACGCGGTCTCTCTTTCCAGGAGATCGCGTCGCCGCAAGCCGACACCATCGCGCGGCTTGGATTGGAACAGTTGCGTGCCGGCCAGAGTGTCGCCCCGGAAGCACTCGAACCGAATTATCTCCGTCCTTCGGATGCAGAACTGTTCTCATTACCTAAGCTCCGGCAATGACGCTGGAACCCGAGATTCGTAGAGCGAGACCCGAAGATCTTCCGCAAATTCGAGCTATCGAATCACAGTCACCGACCGCAGCGCATTGGGCGGAACGAGACTATTTGCGGCTATTCGAATCTGGCAGTGTTCCGCGGGTAGTGGTGGTGATCGAGGCCGGCGATCAGGTTGCAGGATTTATCGTAGTACGATGCGTTGAGCAGGACTGGGAAGTAGAAAACATCGTAGTGGAGCGCTCCGCTCAAAGGAGAGGTCTCGGACGAAAGTTGCTGTCAAGGATGCTGCAACTTGCATTCGAGGGAGGGGCGAGCCGCGTTTTTCTCGAAGTGCGCGAATCCAACCAAGCAGCCCGCAGCCTCTACTTACAATGTGGGTTCACCGAGAGCGGCCGGAGACGCGCTTATTACTTGCATCCTATTGAAGATGCAATCACTTACGAAATTGTTACCGGATTATGACCAAAAGCATTGAAGCAGACTTGGACTGGTGCTAGTTTATCCCTCTAACTTAAGCAGGAGGTTGTTCTGGATGGCAGCCCAGGTTCGAGACCTGCTCTTTGCGAACAACGATGAATTCCGTCGGCTCTGTCAGGAACATCAACAATACTCACAACGCCTAGAGTCCCTCATCAATAAGCGGTACCTCTCCGAAGACGAAAAAATAGAGGAAGTACGGCTCAAGAAACTAAAGCTCCGTTTGAAGGACGAAATGGAGCGCCTTGAGATACAGTTTCGCCGCAATAGCGGCCAGGTAGCGTAAGAAGAAATACATTCTCCGCGTGCTCTTCTGAGCGGCGTCTGCGGTGAGTTGTTCCCGCCGATCGCCGCGTTTCTTTTTGGCTTCAACTCTCGGGACTGCTTGCACTTGCCCGCACTTTCCGAACACACAGGGACTATAATTCCTAGAACGCATGGTCCGTGACGGCTACTACTATGCCTTGGCGATGGTGCTGGTTGCAGTGCTGCTCGGTTGGCTCACGCCGCCGATTCTGGCAGTCGTCCCAATTCTGCTGGCCTGCTTCTTCCTGTGGTTCTTCCGCGATCCAGAGCGCCTGATACCTGCAACACCGGGGGCGATTGTCTCTCCGGGGGATGGCAAGGTGACCAGTGTTGGTCTGGTGAATATCGAGGGGCGGCCGTGGAACCGCATCAGCATCTTTCTTAGCGTGTTCAACGTACACGTCAATCGATCGCCAATATCGGGTACGATTCGCAATATCGAATACCGCAAAGGCAAGTTTGCGAACGCCATGGGCGCGGCGTCTGCCGAACACAACGAGCAGAATGTTGTGACTGTAGAAGGAGAGGGCCAGGTCGTCATCTTCAAACAGATAGCCGGACTGCTTGCCCGGCGGATCGTGTTCACCAAAAAATTGGGAGAAACGGTGGCGCGCGGTGAGCGTGTGGGTCTGATCAAGTTCGGTTCTCGAGTGGACGTGCTGTTCGCACCAGAAGCAACGGTTCAAGTGAAGATCGGAGATACAGTACACGGCGGCTCCAGTGTGCTCGCCGTTGTCCCTGCAACGTCAGACCGATCTGCACGAACCGACACTCCGCAATATGCTGGTCCAGTTCCCGGAGGCCATTGATGGCGCCACAATTGCCGCACCCCTTACGTCGCGCTACAGATCAGCCTCGCATGCGGCGGATGCGTAAGGGCATCTACATTCTTCCCTCGCTGGCGACTACCTTTAACATTGGCCTTGGCTACTACGCGTTGTGGCATATCTTCAGCGGATCAGCGGCCGAGCCCTGGCATTTTGATAACGCCGCAAAGGCGATCGGATTCGCGGTAGTAGCGGACGGAATCGATGGGCGCATCGCCCGCATGACAGGCACCGAAAGCGACTTTGGGCGGGAGTTCGATTCGCTTGCTGATGTGATCACTTTCGGGGTTGCGCCGGCGCTGCTCGCGTGGATTTGGGGATTCAAGCAGCTAGGGTCACTTTATGGAACCGACCTGGCAGCGCGCACCATGCAACTTGGCGCGCTGGTCAGCTTCGCGTTCCTGATTGCCGGCGCCTGCCGTCTCGCGCGTTTTAACATTCACAAAAATCCGGAGCCCCTGAACCCGGGGAGGCCGGGAAAACGCTATTTTGTTGGAATGCCGATTCCCGCGGGAGCGGGGGTCATCGCCGCCGTGGTTCATTTCACTTCAGGCCAACCGCTCAATGCGTGGTGGGAGGCAATTCCCTGGGGTGGATTCGTGCTCGCTGCGGGATTGTTAATGGTCAGCACGTGGCGTTATTACAGCTTTAAGGATATCGATTTTCGTTCGCGCCATCCGTTTCGCCTGATTATTTTGATCGCGATCGTAATTGGGCTGATCTGGTATGCCTCGCAGATTGTCCTGTTCGTCATTGCCATCGTCTATATGATCTCGGGCATTGTCACGCGCATGAGCTTCGAGTTCAAAAAGAAGCGTGAGCCCACTTCGGGCTATCAAAAGGAAGCCCCGGAGGCTCGATGAGCACGAATCCCAAACCACTACGCCCTGGTTCAGCGACTGCCATGTACCGCGTGGCCATAATCGGAGCCGGCACTTTGAAAGGGAAGGAACTGGCGGAGGTTCTTCCAGACACCTCCTTTCCCGCTATCGACATTCGCCTGCTGGACGATGAGGAAACACTGGGCCAACTGGAAGCTGTCGGCGATGAGGTCACATTCGTGCAGCAGGTGCAGAAGCAAAACCTGGAGCACTCGGATCTGGTGTTTCTTGCGTCGGAAGCGGATTCTGCGCGAAAGGCGTATCCATTGGCGGCTCAGGTCGGTAGCGCGGTGGTGGACCTTTCCTACGGACTGGAAGGTGAACGTGGCAGCGTAATTCGGTCTTCGTGGGTCGAACGCGAACTGGGCGAGTCTCCGGTAATTGAACTCCAGCCCGGCCCGGTGGTGGTCGCGCATCCTGCAGCCGTTGCGCTTGCGATTCTGCTGCTCCGGATTCGTAGGGCCGGGGGGATTCGCACCGCTGTTGCAACGGTATTCGAGCCCGCATCGGAGCGTGGTAAGCGCGGCTTGGACGAATTGCACGGGCAAACGGTCAATTTGCTTTCGTTCCAGCAACTGCCGAAAGACGTTTACGACGTCCAGGTTGCTTTCAACATGGTGGCCGATTACGGCGCGAAAGCGTCTCCGGTGCTGGCTGCGACCGAGCGCCGGATCCTTGAGCATTTCCGCAAAGTGACGCATGGGCAGGTTCTGCCGCCATCGCTGACGCTGCTGCAAGCTTCCATCTTCCACGGCTACATGTTTTCGATTTTCATCGAGATGAACGAAGCGGTCTCGCTGGGCGATGTCGCACAGGCATTGGCCGGAGAACACGTCGAGGTCACGCGAACCGGCGAACAAACACCTAATGCGGTCGAAGCGGCTGGGCAGGACGAAATCATGGCATCTGTGCGGCGCGATGCGGAGAATCCCAATGGCCTGTGGATTTGGGCAGCCGCCGACAACCTTCGTGTGCTGGCGCTGAACGCAATCGGATGCGCAGAGCAACTGGTCGCCAGCCGGCCCAAGGGGAAGGTGCAGTAGTGAGCACGATGCGGGCTGCATGGGCCGCTGCCATCGCCTTATTCCTTTTTTCGACCACATCCTGCGGATATCACACGGCTGGGCACGCGGTCCGACTGCCGCAGAGCGTCCATACGATTGCCGTGCCGACGTTCACCAACAAAACTGAGGCGTATCGGGTGGAACAGATTCTGACCGCCTCGGTGGTGCGTGAATTCAACACACGCACGAAATTTCAGATCATCAGTGATCCAAATGCCTCGCCGGACGCAGTGTTGCACGGTACAGTTTTGCAAGTTCTCACTGCGCCTTTGACCTACGACTCCCAGACGGGACGAGCCTCTTCAGCGTTGGTGTCGGTGACCGCGCAAGTCACGCTGGTGGATCGTAATGGAAAGATTCTGTATCAGGATCCCAGCTATGTGTTCCGCGGTGAGTACCAGATATCACGGCAGGTTTCCGCGTTCTTCGATCAGGAATCGCCGGCACTCGATCGCCTTTCTGGTGACTTCGCGCGCACGCTCGTGAGCAATATACTGGAGGCTTATTAAAGCCTTCGCCCAACCCGATCGCTTCGTCTCCGAAGTGAAGGAGCGCAAGCTTCGACCGGCATACGTGTTTGTCGGCGACGAAGCTTTTTTTCGGAAACGCTGCCGTGATGCCGTGCTGCGGCATCTGATCTCTGCTGATCTGCGGGATTTCAGCTTATACGATTTCGACCTTGCCGAGACTCATCTGGCGGAGGTCCTCGACCGCGCGCGCACGCCGTCATTGATGGCGCCTTTCCAAGTGTTCTTTATTCGCGGCGTCAAGGAACTCTATGGCCGCGGTTCGCATGAAGCTGAGTTGGATGCGATTCGTGAGTATGTCGAGAATCCGAATCCAGATGCGGTTCTGATTTTCGTCGCGGATCACATCAGCATTCCGTCGGATCCCCGCAGAATGGAAATGACCGATCGCGATCGCTACGAACGCATCCGGGAGACACTTGGCGAATTCTGCACGATTATCGAATTGGCGCGGGTGGAAGAGAACGAGGCGGTCCGGTGGATTGCGGATACGGCCGCGGCTGAAAACGTGAAGGTTGATTCGGATGCCGCCCGCGAAATGGTCGATGCGCTGGGCGGCGACATGATGCTGGTTGCTTCCGAACTCGAGAAACTGATCCTGTGCGTCGGAGACAAGAAGAAAATCACCCTGGGCGATGTGGAAACGATGGTCCTGGCTGCCAAGCAGCGGACGCTTTACGAACTGACGGACGCTATCTCTGCGAAAGATCGCGAACGTGCACTGAAGGTGCTGGATGCGATTCTTTCAAGCGGCGACGGCGAGGAAGCATCCATCGGTCATCTGTACATGCTGGCCAAGACCTTCCGGCAGATGCTCGTGATTTTCGAACGCAAGGTGCGGGACTCACGAGCCTTGTGGCAGGCATTGTGGCAAGGTTTTCGGCTGCCGCCCTTTGCGGCAGAAGATGTCATCCGGCAGGCACGACGGTATCAATCCCAGCGGGAACTTACCCGCGCACTCCGTCTGATTGCCCGCGCTGACCTGGCGCTGCGTTCGAATCCTCCCAGTAAACGCCTGATCCTGGAACAACTAGTCATCGATCTTGCATCGCCCCGGCCGGCCTACGAAACGGCGTGGCAGCGTGAACTGCCGGTTTAGCCCCGCCACTCATCTCGGGACTTCTTTTTTGCATCTCGGACAAGACTCATGCGCTCCCATAGTGTTGAATATAATAAGCACACTTGGGCGATCGCTGTCCTGAATAGCTTGCCCGTGTAGTCTGCGCCTTTGCCGTCCGACACTACAATCCGCTCTGCTCATCGTCCGCAGAAACGACGGCTTGTCATCATCTTGATGGCCGCGCTGGTTTTCGTCTTACTGACGCTGTTCTTCGCCCAGCAGGCATTCAACCTTACGTTTTTGCGCCCCGATACCAGCGGTGAAACACTAATTTTCGCGGCGCTTTCTGCATTCGCGTTTTTACTGCTGGTAGCGCTCAGCCTGATGCTGGCGCGAATTCTGCTGAAGCTCTATGCGGACAGGCGAGTCGGTACACTGGGTTCGAAGTTCCGCACGAAGATGGTGTTGGGCGCGCTGGGACTTTCCTTCGGCCCGGTAATCTTTCTTTTCATTTTCGCTTACGGCCTGATGAACCGGTCCATCGAAAAGTGGTTTTCGATGCCGGTGGAGCAGGTTCGTCGCGACACGCGGACGATAGGCGATCTGCTGACACAGTATGCGCAACAGAATGCGCAGGCGGAAGCACAGTCGATCGCAATGTCGACCCCAACGCTAAGGAGTTTTCAGTCGGGTAACTTCAGTCCTTTGATGGATGTATTCCGGCATCGTGAATCACCGCTGCAGGGAGGATTCGCCGTAGCGCTCGAGGACGGCGATGTCGAAGCCAGTTTCCATCTGCCGGTAACGTGGCCAGCGCTGCGGCAAAGCCTCGGGCTGGAAGGCTCGCAGGTACCCCATATTCCTGAATCATTCGACCTGAATGGAAGACACTACCTGGTGGGCGTCGCGCCGGTGACGGCTCGCGGGATGATCCTTGTCGGCATGCCTCTGCCGGATTCGTTTACTCAAACTATGCGGCAAATTGAGGACAGCCAGCGACGTTACTTGGAACTTGCCCAACAGCGCAAGATGGTGCGCCGCACGTACATGCTGCTCTTGATGATGTTGACCATGGTCGTCCTGTTCGCGGCGACATGGTTCGCGGTGTTCATGTCCAAGTTCGTAACGCGTCCGGTATTGGCATTAGCCGAGGCAACCGAGGAAATCTCGAAAGGACGCCTGGATTACCGCGTTGATGTTCCTGCCAGCGACGAACTCGGAAAGCTGGTGAATTCCTTCAATGTGATGGCGGCTGAGATACAGATGCGTCGGCAGCAGTTGGAAGACTCTACCCAGGAACTCGCCGAAGCAAACCAGGAGCTGGAACACCGCCGCCGGCAGATCGAGACGACGCTCGATAATATTCCCACTGGTGTGCTTTCACTCGATGCAGGACTGAAGATCACACACGCAAATCCAGCGATAATCCGCATGTTCCGGCCGGAATCCGATGGCGCTGGAGCCGCAGTACTGCGCAGCGCTCATATTCGAGACGTCTTTCCACAGGATTTGCTGGACGACCTGGCCCCGATGGTTCGAAAAGCCGATCGCATGGGCACAACTACGAGCCAGATGGACATCCCGGCGCCCGGGCGCGTTCTGAGCATGGCAGTGACTGTCGCGTCGTTAAAAACTGGTGTGCAGCGGCAGGGCTACGTAATGGTCTTCGAGGATCTGTCGGATCTTCTCACTGCACAAAAACAGGCTGCCTGGCGCGAGGTGGCGCGGCGAGTCGCTCACGAGATCAAGAATCCGCTGACTCCGATCGCCCTCTCGGCGCAGCGGATCAAACGTCATCTTGAAAAGGGTGCAGCACCAGACGAGGCCTCGCTCTCGGTCATTGGCGGTTGTGCCGATACCATCGCCGGAGCAGTGGAGACGGTTCGTACACTGGTTGACGAATTCTCAACATTGGCACGCTTCCCTGCCGCCCAGGTACGGCCTGCTGATATCAATCAGATCGTAGAAAGCGCGCTGACCATGTTTGATGGCCGCCTCGATGGGATCAAACTGCACACTGACCTCTCGTCTGAACTTCCAAGCGTGATGGCCGATCCCGAATCTCTGAAACGCGCCATTGCCAACCTGGTGGATAACGCGGCCGAGGCGATGGAAGAGAGCATGGTTCGCGAGATTGCGATTTCCACGGCATTGCTCGGCACCAAAGACATGGTCGAAGTCACGGTCGCGGACACGGGCCACGGACTTACGCGGGAAACCAAAGAAAAACTCTTCCTTCCCTATTTCTCCACCAAGCGGCGCGGTACGGGCTTGGGACTAGCAATTGTCAGCCGAATCGTAGAAGATCATCATGGCTCGATTCGCGCGGAAGAAAACAAGCCGGCTGGCGCACGCTTCATCCTAGAGCTGCCGCTGGCGACTGCGGAGAGCAGCGTAGAAAAAACCGCACATGCCTAACATCCTGATCGTGGATGATGAACTCGGGATTCGAGAATCGCTGCAGGGCATACTCGAAGACGAGGGATACAAACCAGCGCTTGCCGACAGCGCCGAAGCTTGCCTCGAAATAGTTCGCAAGCGGTCATTCGATGCGATCCTTCTAGATGTCTGGCTGCCAGGTATGGACGGCCTCGACGCTCTCGAACAGATACGCACGATGGACGATCCGCCGGAAGTCATCATGATCTCCGGGCACGGGACGATCGAAACGGCAGTGCGTGCAACCAAGCTTGGTGCTTTCGATTTCCTGGAAAAGCCGCTGTCGCTTGAGAAGACGCTGATCGTTCTGAAGAACGCTCTCGAAGCAAAGCGGCTTCGCTCGGAAAATCGCGACTTGAAGCGGCAGTTGCCAAAGAGCGTGATCGTCGGCGAGAGCATCCCGATGAAAGCGTTGCGCCAACAGATTGCACTGATGGCGCCCACCAATGGCCGCGTGCTGATTTATGGCGAATCGGGAACGGGTAAAGAACTGGTCGCGCGAGCGATCCATGATCAGAGTCTCCGCAAAGACGCTATGTTCGTCGAGGTAAATTGCGCTGCGATTCCCGAAGACATGATCGAGAGCGAACTCTTCGGCCATCGGGTAGGCGCTTTTGCCGGCGCAACAACCACAAAGGTGGGCAAGTTCGAAAAGGCGCACGACGGAACTCTTTTCCTCGATGAAGTTGGCGACATGAGCCTGAAGACGCAGGCGAAAGTGCTTCGTACACTGGACGAATGGCGTTTTGCTCCCGTAGGAAGCGAGGAAACCATCACGGTGGACGCCCGCGTTATTGCCGCGACGAATCATGACTTGGAAGAAGAGATCTCGAAGGGTAATTTTCGCGAAGACCTTTTTTATCGTTTGAACGTGATCCCTTTCTCGGTTCCACCTTTACGCGAGCGAACCGAGGACATCCCGCTACTCGCCAGACATTTTCTGAAGGAATTTTCTTCGCAGTACAGCCGGCAGACCAAAGAGCTTACCGACGACGCGATCGACACCCTGATGCGCTATTCGTGGCCCGGAAACGTGCGCGAGTTGCGCAACGTCATCGAGCGCATTGTGATCATGAACCCGACCGTCGGCAGACTCGACCGTAAGCATCTGCCACCGTTGGTTTATCGCGATGGCAGCCGGCGTACGACCGGCGAATTCTCGACGCTACAGCAGGCGCGCGCAGCGTACGAACGCGACTACATCCTGAAGAAGCTGGACGAAAACCATGGCAACGTCAGCCGAACGGCGGAAGTGCTGGGTTTGGAGCGGAGCCACTTGTATCGGAAGATGAAGGCGTTGCAGATTGCGGTGAAGGAATAAGAGTTGCGGTCCGCTAAGCTCGACCGAGTTTTAATCCCAAGTTAGCGCCGAACAACACGGCGTGAACCTCGGACACCGGCGATATGAGTTACTCGGTGGGCCCAACAAGATTTTCCAACTGTCTGCGCCAATCGATCTCTTCCACGAAGCGTCGTGAATTCCGCCATTCCGGCTGAACTTTGACGAATAATTCCAGGAACACTTTCTTGCTGAGCATTTTTTCGATCTGGAGGCGTGCGGCGGTTCCAATTTCTTTGAGCTTCATGCCCTGCTTGCCGATGAGGATGGCTTTCTGTCCTTCCCGCTCGCAGTAGATCGCCGCAGCAATGCGCGTCAGCTTGGGTTCGTCTTCCCAGCGCTCAATGACAACAGTGCTCGCGTAAGGAACTTCCTGCGCTGTACTGATCAGTACCTGCTCGCGAATGATCTCCGAGGCTAAAAACCGCTCGGGCTGATCGGTAATCTGATTCTTCGGAAAATACTCCGGACCTTCCGGCAATGCATTGACGATGACGCGCAAGAGATCATCAAGACCGTCTTTCTTCAGCGCCGAAATCGGGATCACTTCCTTGAAGTTGTAAAGCCTGCTCCAGCGCTCGATTTCCGGTAGCAGCTTTGGTTTCTCAATCTTGTCGACTTTATTCAGGACCAGGAATATGGGAGTGTTCGCCCTTGTCACCAGATCCAACACGTACTGATCACCGGCATCGGATTTGTGGCTCACATCGGTGATCATCAGAATGAGATCACTGCCTTCCAGCGCCTCGTGTACCTCGCGCATCATTTTCTCGTTCAGCCTGGTCTCGGCGCGGTGCACGCCTGGTGTATCGATGAGAATGACCTGTGTTGCCGGCCGGCCTTTCTTCGCTGGTACATTCAGGATGCCCTGCACTCGATTGCGCGTCGTTTGAGGCTTGTGCGTGACGATCGCCAACTTAGCGCCGACCAGTGCGTTGAGCAACGTGGATTTTCCCGCATTCGGACGCCCAACGATGGTGACAAAGCCGGATCGCATGATGATCCATGGTATCCCAAGGATTTGTTATTCAATAGAGATCCCTCGGAGATTAGGAACTTACTTGTTGGGAGCCAACGTTACTGGATATTCAGCTTCAACTGCTGCTCGGGCGCAGGTTGAGCTTGCGTGATGCGCAGCCGGAGAATCTTGCGGTCGGTAGAATCGAGCACCTCGAACTTTAAACCATCGTCGGTTACCACTTCGCCGGAGCGAGGGATGCGGCCGGCGATCTCGCTGACGAGGCCCGCGACCGTTGTAGCTTCGCGATCCTCCAGGCGGAATCCAAACATGCCGTCGAGTCGATCGACATCCATGTTGCCGGGCACGACCCAGGCTCCACTTGGCTCTTTCATCGGATCGGCCTTGGCTTCATGCTCGTCGGGAATCTCGCCCACGATCTCCTCGACCATGTCCTCGATGGTAACGACGCCTGCCACAGCGCCGTACTCGTCGATCACAATTTCCAGACGGACGTTGTCGCGCTGCATTTCGCGAAGCAGGTCGCTGACGCGTTTACTCTCCGGGACGAAGCGCACGTCGGACTTCATGATGCTGCGGACAGTGCGAAAACGCGCATCCGTATCGGCTACCTGCAAGACGTCATGTGCATGGACAATACCGATAATATGGTCGATGGAGCCTTCGTACACCGGAATGCGCGAATAAGGCCGGGTGCGCAGCATCTCGGTAAATTGTTCGATGGTGGTGTCGGCGGAAACCGCAAAGACTTCGGGGCGCGGCTTCATCACCTCACGCACAGTCTTGTCGCCGAACTCCACGACCGACTGGATCAGATCACGGTCGCCTTCTTCGAGAATGCCTTCTTCCTGACCGGCTTCGATGAGCGCGTCAACAGCTTCCGAAGGATGTTCCGGCTCAGGCTGGGCGTGTTCGCGCGTAATCGAGGCCACCGACTGGCAGAAACCAATGATGAGAGTTAGCGGGAACACCAGATAGATAAGCGTACGAACGATAACTGTAAAGTGTGCGAGCCAATCTCCGCGGGTGCGAGAGAACAGCACATACGGAATTACGCGGTTGAACACGATAATGAAGACAATGATCTCAGCCGCAGCTTGAGCAACCTCCTCGACGCGCCAGATGCTTCTATTGAAAACGCCATACGCCACGAGGACCGCGATGGCAGCGGTGGTAAGTTGTTCCAGTACAGCCATCGAGAGTGCGGAACGGTCCCGGCTGACGTGAAGGCGCGGCTCTACGCGATGCTGAAACGCTTCGATGTTCTCCTGGAATTCGCGCGACAGGAACTTGCCGGCCTCGGTGTAAATCCGCTCGACGTACGAGACGAGGGCCAACAGCGCGAGCAGAAGTAACAGTCCGAATCCGAGGGCGACGTTCATGACTGGACTCCACCTTGGGGACGCCGTGGCTGGGCGGATGTCCTCGACACCATAGTACTGCGGCGGGAACTCGGCGACGCAACTTTCCGTTTCGAGCGCGGGATACCATCCTCAGATTCGGCACGGCTGATCAATCCGGTGGGCAATCCAAGTTTGCGCCGCAAACGAGTTTCCAATTGCGCCATCTCTCCTCGGTCGCGCTCGTGATCGTGCCCGGCAAGATGAATCATGCCGTGCAGAATCAAGATTTTCAGTTCATCCTGCAGTGACAACCCAAAACGCTGGGCGCTACGGGTCGCGTAGTCGATTGAGATCGCGATATCCCCAGCGAAACCACCTCCGGCCTGCGCAATCGCAGGAAATGACAATACATCGGTGGGTTTGTCTTTCTTCCGAAACCTACGATTGAGTTGCCGAATCTCCGCGTCATCCGTCAGCAAAACGTTCACTTTCTCGAGTCGAAGATTGTGGCGTACGCGGGCGGCAAAGCGCGCGAGTGCCAGGGTGCTGGTGTGTGAGGGCGATTTGTGCTCGATGATCACTTCGTAAAAAGAAAGGGAGAGCCAATCGAGTGGCCCTCCCTTGTCAGGCGACGATTAAATTTCTGTGTTCTGGTCGTAACCACTTTCAGAAGGCAGCACGTCGGGTGCCAATCCTGGCGTGACAGTGTGGTTGCCGTTCATTGCCGTTTTGCTATTGCCATTGAGTGCCAGGGAAAGCTGCGCTTCCGGACGATTCTTATGATCGTCGTAGGCGCGTACGATCCTCTGCACCAGGTGGTGGCGAACAACATCGCTCTCATCGAAGTGCACAAAGCTGATGCCGTTCACTTCCCTCAGTATCTCCATCGCTTCGACCAAGCCGCTCTTCTTGTTTGACGGGAGGTCGATCTGAGTGATGTCGCCGGTGATGACGGCTTTCGAGTTGAAGCCCATACGCGTGAGGAACATCTTCATCTGCTCCGACGTGGTGTTCTGCGCCTCGTCGAGGATGATGAAGGCGTCGTTCAACGTGCGGCCACGCATGAAGGCGATGGGCGCGATCTCGATTACGTTTTTCTCGAGATAGCGGTCGACCTTCTCCGGTTCCAGCATGTCGTAGAGCGCGTCATAGAGTGGGCGCAGGTAGGGATCGACCTTCTCCTGCAACGTGCCGGGAAGAAAGCCCAATCGCTCTCCGGCTTCTACTGCGGGACGCGCCAACACAATACGGTTCACGCGTTTGCTCACCAACGCCGAGATGGCCATTGCCACCGCGAGGTAGGTCTTGCCCGTACCTGCGGGGCCGATGCCAAATACCATGTCGTTCTTCTCGATGGATTCGAGATAACGGCGCTGGTTGATTCCCTTGGGCTGAACCGTTCGTTTGCCAAAGGAACGCTGCTTACCCGCCTCGGCCAGACCGCGCAGCGTAACGCTCGGGTCGGACGCAAGGACGCGCAGCATCGACGACAGATCGCCGTTTACGAAGCTGAAGCCTGCACGTTGCAGGTGATCGTAGTCGCAAAAAACCTGCTCGGCACGACTCACATCGCGGGCAGCGCCTTCGATTTCGACGGATTCAGCTTTTAGATCGATGGTTACGTTCAGGCCGTCTTCCAGCAACCTGAGATTTTCATCGCGGGTGCCGAAGAGAGTCTCAATATTGGGCGTGATCTCGATATTCTTCTTCATCTAGAGAGTGGGTTCGCCTCCATTACGACCCAATGACTCGGTTCGAGAAAGCAACACGTCGAGCGTTGCCGCCTCTGAGACAAGTGGATGTTTTTGATCGGGATAACAACGGACTTCGTCAGGCTGGCTAGCGTTCGCCACTGACGGAAAGCAGCGACCATTGGGCGTAGAGTACGACGTAGTTTCCTGGGAGTCAACGTGGAAATCGGTCCCGTGACTCTTGTCAGTTGATTAGATGATAACGATGGGAAAAGGGTGCCGGCTTCGGCTACAAGAATCTGCTGAATGATTGAAAATCAGGTAGTTAGCTGGGCAAGAAGTTTGACCAAAGCTGCCCGTAACCGATAGAATACCCTTTTGCTCAGGCACTATTTTTCACAGAAGGGTAACGTAGCAAGTTATGGCGAATCATTTTTCGGCCCTGAAGCGGGCCCGGCAGACGGAACGTAAAACGGTAGTTAACCGCAGCAACAAGACTCGTCTGCGCAGTGCAATCCGCAAGTTCCGCGAGGCGTTGGCAGCCGGCAACAAAGATAATGCCAGCCAGTTGTTCCGCGAGACCGTCTCCGCGCTCGATAAATCGGTCCAAAAGGGCGTGATTCACAAGAATACCGCGTCGCGGTACAAGTCCCGCCTGAGTGCTCGACTGGCCGCTGTCGGCAAGTAAGAGCTTTAGTTCAGAGAAGATCAGAGCGGCAGGCCGAGGGCCTGCCGTTTTTGCGTGTGGAAGAACTCCGATCGTAGTTTCTAGGATTGCACGGAAACGACCTCGCCTTTTGGCGACGCCACTCTAAACTCGTTGACCCTTAGAAAACGTAGAGGCTCAACGAGACTCATGTCACGTGCGGACCTGAAGCACCACACTCCGCCGGGTCTGATCAGACTATGCGCATCGAGCAACTACTGCGCCGCTCCCGCTCCATCCTTCCCTGCCAGCCCCAACTCTCCCGCGATCGTCTTCATCGCCTCAATACAAAACGTGATGTGTTCGTCGAGATCAACGCCCAGGTCAGCGGCGCCATTGACGATGTCGTCGCGATTTACCGTACGGGCGAAGGCTTTGTCTTTCATCTTCTTGCGGATGCTTCTGGCGTCCACTTCGGCCAGCGACTTGTTCGGTTTGACCAGCGCAGTCGCCGTAATGAATCCCGCCAACTCGTCGCAGGCAAAGAGGGCTTTTTCCATCTGGGTCTCGCGTTTCACTCCGCTATAGTCGGCATGCGACAAGATGGCGCGGCGGATGTCGTCGGGATAACCGCGTTCCTTCAGGATTTCGTTTCCTTTGAACGGATGCTCATCCGCCGACGGATACTTCTCGTAATCGAAGTCGTGCAGAAGCCCGGTTAGACCCCACTTGTCTTCGTCTTCGCCGAATTTGCGAGCGTAAGAGCGCATGCACGCTTCCACAGAAAGCGCGTGACGGCGCAAACTTTCCGATGGGGTGAACTCAGTTAGTAAACCCCACGCTTGGTTACGATCGGGCATGTCTCTTTCTCCCTGTTTTCGCCGGTTTTTGTCCGATATCTTCCGACTTTATGCACAGCTTTCCGATTTTTCTACCAGAATTGGCTTGACACTTACCAGTCACTGACTGCACATTACACGCAGCATTAGCAGTAACTAAACAGGTGCCCGCTCTGGCATCTTCCACAACCTGATGGCAACGACTCTCGCGCCCGTCGATTCACGGGAAGTGGTCCGATGCGACAGATGTATGCTGGTGCAATTCCGAACGATCAGCAATCTATGCCGCAAATGCAAGACTGCTCTTGACGAAGAACCTGAGCCGGAACCGCAGCCAGTGGCTGCCCCGGAACCAATCCACCACGGAATCCCAACCGGCAACGGACATCTCCAGGTTGCACTCGCGATTCGCAACCTGCGCCAGAGGTCTGGACTGAGCCAACGCCAGCTCGCGCTGCGCATGAAGGTTCCGCGCACCTACGTTTCCAAGATTGAAAACGAAAAAGCAACGCCTACGCTGTCCTCGCTCGAACGATTGGCTACAGCGCTGGAAGTAAGCTTGCCCGAACTCATCAACGGCGGCTGTTCGCGGGAGCGCGAAATTCGCGAACTGATGGCCGATGAGTTCATTGCTGAACTGATTCCGTTGGTCAGCAAGCTGAACGGCATGCAGTGGTCCAGCCTGTTGACGCAGGTTCGTGATCTAGCCACACGGCCTCGTCGCACCAGCTAGACAAAAAATCTCTTCAACGCATCTCCTCAGAGCTAAGCCGGGGTCCGAAGCCCCGGCTATTTTAGCCACAAAGGACACAAGGTTTACTGACTCTGTCAGATTTCACGTCTTCGTATTGCATCGTGTCGGTCGCCTGTCCTTGGCGTTAATTTGGTGCTAGGAGCTAACCGCTCGCTGATATGCTGCCAGGAGTTGTGGATCTTCGATCGACCCGTGATGATGCACCTGGCGCCACCGCCCGTCGATACGCCGGAAGACGCGCGTGGTACGAATCTTCATTTCGAGGCGCGTTCCCTTCTTTTCGTAGTAGCCGCGTTCCCGCCCAACTGCATAAAAGATGTTTTCGGCGAGGTGCAGCGTGTAATCGTAAAATTCGAAATGATAGCTGGATCCGCCATTGAAGATGCGCTCGTAGACGGGACGAATCTCCCTCCAGCCACGTTTAATTCCACCCAAGGGATTGTCCATCGCGGCTTGTGAGGAGCTGTCCCAGTTCTGCGCCATGAGATCGATGTTGCGCCGGTTCAGGGCACGGTAAAACTGGGCAAGTGCCTGTTCCGGTTGATGCAGGTTTCCGAGGTCTTCTTCCCCGGTGATTGGGTCGCTTACGACTGCTGTTTCCACGACTGCCCTCCTTCCCTCGATTGGATTACGGTAGTGGCGGGCAAGATGAACAAATCGTGATGTTTGCAAGTCATGAACCGGTATGGTAGGTTCAGAATCTCGGACGAGTGCTTTACGAGGTAGAGTTTGATCTCGACAGTTCCCGCCGGGCTGGATCGTAAGGAAGCGAAAGTCTTCTCCGGCCTGGACGCCGCAAGGCTCCCAAAACATATCGCCATCATCATGGACGGCAATGGCCGCTGGGCGAAACGCCGCCACATGCCGCGCATTGCCGGACATAGGATGGGCGTGGAATCGGTGCGCTCGGTGGCAGAGGCTGCTTCGAACATCGGCATCGAAGCACTAACCCTGTACGCGTTTTCCGCCGAGAACTGGCAACGGCCTGAAACGGAAGTCAACTTCCTGATGCGGCTTCTGCGCTTCTACTTGAAGCACGAGATGCCCACCTTCCAGAAGAACAATATTCGGGTGGAATACATTGGACGGCAGCATGAGTTGTCGCCGCGCGTACGAGAGCGCATGGATTGGGCACGCGAGCAGACTGCGAACAACAGCGGCATGCGACTGACGTTCGCATTGAATTACGGTGCTCGGCTGGAGTTGGTAGACGCATTTAAGTCGATCGTCGATGCGGCCCAGAACAATGGCGGCCTAGATCACCTGCAAATCGACGAAGAGTTGATCTCAAAACATCTTTATACGAGTCATCTTCCCGATCCCGATCTAGTAATACGCACCAGTGGCGAGATGAGGCTCAGCAACTTCCTGCTGTGGCAAGTCGCGTATTCGGAGATTTATGTTACCGAGCTTCTGTGGCCGGACTTTAGAGGTGTGCATCTACTGGAAGCAATCTCCGATTACCAGAAACGGGAGCGCCGTTTCGGCGGGGTAGTTCCAATCCAGGGAAACGGACACCGTAAATAGCCAGGGCAGGAACAACATCTCACTGCGATGTGATGATTGTCACGGCGCGCCAAAGTCCGCTGCTGTAGTTTGCTTTCGTGTCTGTTCATGCTCCTTCAGCCCCTTCGTTTTCTCCCTTTTGGCCACAGCTAAAGCGATTACGAAACGCGAGAAAAACGACCTATCTGACGCTGAACTCGCGGCGTTTTCTTCCACCGGAGGCGCGTTCGCTCGTCCTGGAAGAAGTCGAGCGAGAGAACGGCTACCGTGCATGGATCCATTGTGCGGTCGTAATGCCCCGCCAATTGCAGATGCTGCTTACTCCGCGTTGCGAGCGGGAGATGGGCCCAATCGTGATATCGGACATCATTGAAGCTATCGCGAAGCCGACTTCCGAGCGAGTGAACCGAGAGATGCACTGGCATGGGCAGGTGTGGCATCGCGAATACCTCGAACAAGCGGTGAAAGACAGCGAATTCGAGAAATACTTCGATTGCATCTGCCGAAATCCGGAGCGTTCGGAACTGATCAGCGGGCACGAAGCTTATCGGTGGTTATGGTTGGAGCCGGGAATGTAGCTCCGACGTTTATAATCGCGCTTCACTGATTCACGACAGACATGAAGCGTGTTCTCACGGCAATCGTTCTCATTCCTCTCGTCCTGCTGGCAGTGCTCCGCGCTCCGGCTTCGCTGTTCGCCTTTCTCGTGGCGGTAGTCACGCTGGTAACGGTGAGCGAGTTCCTGCAACTCACGACTCATTACCAGCTACAGCCTTTTCCAAGAGTTACCTACGTGCTCGTCATTCTGCTGTTCGGCGGGATCGCGATCCAGTCCGGCCAGACGCCGTTGGTGTCCACGGCAGGGATGATGTACGGTGTGGGGTTCGCTGGGGTGATCGGCGCCTTCATCCTGCTTGTCGCCGGAATGCGCAACACGGACCTGCGCACAGCATTTCCGGGGGCTGCGGCTTCGGCCTTTTCCATCACCTACATTGCTTTGCCCTTTGCTCTGCTGGCCCAATTGCGACAACAGTGGGCTGGTGCAATTCTCATCCTCTATCTCCTGATCGTTGTCTGGGTCGGCGATACGGCCGCGTACTACGCTGGCCGCCTATTCGGCAGACACAAACTGGCACCGCGAATCAGTCCTGGCAAGACATGGGAAGGAACAGTCGCATCGTTCGTAGTGAGTGTGTTTGTGGGCTCGTGGTTTTTTACAAATGCCAAAGCAGTCAGCACTGCATTACTGAAAGCACACCTCATAAGCCAGTCACAGGGATTCTTCGCGCCTCAACCGCCAGACCTAAGTACCCTTTTCATCCTGAGCGCCTTGATCAATATTGCGGCGCAACTGGGGGACCTGGTCGAATCACTTATCAAGCGCGGAGCCGGCGTCAAGGATTCGGGCGCGCTTTTGCCCGGACATGGAGGCATGCTGGACCGGGTGGACGCCCTCCTCTTTGCCGCACCGGTGCTGTGGTACTATTCGGCATTGCGGGTGCTCAGCTCCTAGCAGGCTGATCTACTTGCATTGATTGGAATGAAACGCGTTGCCATCCTGGGCTCCACGGGATCCATCGGGCGCAGCACCCTGAGCATCGTCGAGTCCTATCCGGACCGTTTTGCTGTCATTTCTCTCGCGGCCGGTTCCAACTTGCAACTTGCATATGAACAAGCGGTGCACTGGCATCCGAAGCTGGTTTCGATGGCGCACGAACGCGACGCCGAAACACTGCGCAAGCGTCTTCGCGAAGCTGGTCATTCAGGGGCGGAAGTTCTCTCGGGAGCAGCCGGGGCGGTTCGTGTCGCCACGCACCCGGAAGTCGACTTTGTCGTCAGTGCGATCGTAGGCGTTGCCGGTCTCGAGGCCACTTACGAAGCAGTGAAAGCAGGTAAGCAGGTTGGCCTTGCGAATAAAGAAGCGCTGGTGGTTGCAGGTGAATTGATCACTGCGGAGTCCAAACGCCAGGGCAAACCGCTGCTGCCGATCGACAGCGAGCACAATGCGGTGCACCAGTGCATGCGTGGGGGGAAGCTGCATGAAGTGGAGCGGGTATGGCTCACGGCCTCCGGCGGGCCGTTTCTGCACACGCCTGCACGTGAGTTCGACAACATTACGGTAGAACAGGCCCTGAATCATCCTACTTGGAAGATGGGGCGGCGCATTACAATAGATTCAGCCACCCTGATGAATAAAGGATTTGAGGTGATCGAGGCTTGCCGCCTGTTTGGCCTGCCTCCTCGCCAGGTAGACGTTGTGGTGCACCCGCAATCGACAATTCACTCGATGGTTGAATTTCGCGACGGCAGCGTCCTGGCGCAACTCTCGGTCACGGACATGCGCCTGCCGATTCTGTATGCGCTCACGTTTCCGGAGCGAGTGGAGAGCGATCTGCGCTTCAACATACGGGATCTGAAACAGCTCGACTTTTGCCCTCCGGATATGAATAAGTTTCCCTGCCTGCGGTTAGCGTACGAAGCAGCCGAGGCAGGCGGTTCGAAGACAATCGCGTTGAATGCGGCTGACGAAATTGCAGTAGAGGCTTTTCTGCAAGCCAGAATCTCATTCAAAGGCATTTCCCGTGTGATCGAAGCCACTTTAGGAGAAACGGTGGCATCGCATCCGGAATCTATATCGAAGGTATTGGAATTGGACGCTGAAGCTCGAGACGTCGCGCGCAACCTGGTTGAGCATATTGGTGGCGCAGTCCAGCTACCCGCCAAGCTCCACTGAGGTTTTTTCGTACATGCAAGATTTCATCATTAATGTTGGCGCCGTAGCCCTGGTACTGGGGGTCATGATCCTGGTCCATGAGTTCGGCCACTATGCAGCGGCCAAGCTGTTTGGCGTGCGCGTAGAAGTCTTCTCCATTGGCTTCGGCAAACGGTTGCTCGGATTCAAGAAGGGCGACACGGACTACCGCATCGCTGCCATTCCGCTTGGCGGGTACGTCAAGATGTCAGGCGAGAATTTCTCCGAAGAGCACAGCGGCGCGCCTTACGAGTTCATGTCACACCCGCGTTGGCAACGCCTGATCATTGCTTTCGCCGGTCCGTTCATGAACATAGTTCTCGCAATCGGACTGCTCACCGGCGTGTTCATGGTCCGCTACGAGCACCCCGTGTACCTGGATAAACCTGCCGTGATCGGCTGGGTGCTGGAGAATTCTCCCGCAGCAAAAGCCGGCTTTGAACCTGGTGATCGCATCGTGCGCATCGGGAGCCTGACAAATCCGACATGGGAAGACGTACTGCCGAAAGTATGGCTTAGCTCGAACCAGCCTTTACAAGTGACGATTGAGCGAAACGGGCAGACGCTGCAAAAGACAATCGTTCCAGAGCCGACGGGGCCAGACCAGATTCCGACTCCAGGGTGGCTGCCCGATGAACCTAATGTGGTGACCGCACTGGATTCTTCAGTCGATGCCGCGGAGAAAGCTGGAATCAAGGTTGGCGATACGGTAGTTGCAGTAAACGGTCAGCCCGTAAAGTCAGTTCAGGCAATGATTCGCGTCCTGCAGGAAAACAAAACAAAGCCGGCCGCAGTAACCGTGGTACGCAGTGGTAAGCAGCAGACGTTCACGGTAACGCCGCAGCTTTCAAAGCTTCCGGATGGGGAGGAACGCTACCGTATCGGTATTGTCTCGCAGCCGATGCATATTGATAAGCTGCCCTTTGCGAAAGCCTTCTCGAAATCCCTGGACGAGAATCGCAAGAACTCCGTCCTGATTCTGGAACTTGTCGAGAAGATGATTCAGCGGAAGGTTTCGGTAAAGCAGATGTCGGGACCGATCGGTATCGCGCAAGCTTCTGGCGACGCCGCACGCCAGCAGGGATGGACGCCGCTGCTGGCTTTGATGTCGGCGATCAGCCTAAACCTGGCAATTTTCAATCTGTTCCCCATCCCCATTCTTGATGGTGGCATGATCCTGATGCTCCTTGTGGAATCGGTACGGCGACGAGATATCAGCCTGGCAGTGAAGGAACGTATTTACCAGGTGGCGTATGTATTGCTAATCCTCTTTGCGGTGATGGTGATCTACAACGATCTGACCAAAGCGATTCCGGGGCTGCAGAGACTGCCGTAAGAATTGATAATCGGGTAATCGGAAAGGTGCTTTTCATTAGCCTTTCGATTACCCGATTACTTTTTACCCGAGAATCTGTTACCCGATTCCCCGGTTAGCTCACGCGATTCTCGCGCACACTGCCTTCGTTTCGGTATACATCTCCAGCACATCGTGTCCCATTTCGCGACCCCAGCCCGATTGCTTGTAGCCGCCAAACGGTAGGGCAGCGTCGAACACGTTATAGCAGTTGATCCACACCGTGCCCGCGCGCAACTGCGCCGCAGTGGTGTGCGCCTTGCCAATGTCACGCGTCCACACAGCCGCTGCGAGCCCGTAGATGTTGTCGTTCGCCCGGCGAACCAGGTCGTCTGTTTTCTCGAATGGAATGGCAGCAACGACCGGTCCGAAAATCTCTTCGCTGACCACCTTCATCTTCTCATTCGTATTCACGAGAACGGTGGGCTCCACGAAGTAGCCTTCCGAGCCATGCCTCTTTCCGCCGACCTTCGCTTGTGCACCTTCTTGCGCGCCGGACTCGAGGTAACTGCAGACACGGTTCAGTTGTTCGTCCGAAACCAGGGGTCCCATCTGTGTTTCCGGATCCAGTCCCGGGCCAAGTTTTATCTTTGAGGCCTGCTCGGAGACACCGGCGACTACTTCATCGTAAATGTCCTTCTCGACGTAGAGGCGAGATCCGGCGCAGCAGCACTGTCCGTGATTGAAGAAGATAGCGCTGGCGGCTCCCGGAATGGCAGTCTTGAGATCGGCGTCTTTGAAAACGACATTTGGCGACTTGCCACCGAGTTCCAAGGACACTTTCTTCAGGTTCCCTGTCGCGGCCTTCACAATGAGCTTTCCGACTTCCGTCGACCCGGTAAACGCGATCTTGTCGACGTCCGGATTCGCAGCCAAAGCAGCGCCAGCGGTTTCGCCGTAGCCGGGAACGATGTTAACCACGCCTTCGGGGAAACCGGCCTCCTGGATCAACTCACCGAGACGAAGTGCCGTCAGTGGGGTCTGCTCAGCGGGCTTCAGTACAACAGTGCAGCCGGCGGCAAGAGCGGGACCCAGTTTCCAGGCCGCCATCAGCAACGGGAAGTTCCATGGAATGATCTGTCCAACCACTCCAACCGGCTCACGAAGTGTATAAGCGAAATACTGCCCGCCTTTCGGTGAAATCGGAATCGTGTTGCCTTCAATTTTCGTTGTCCACCCCGCCATGTAGCGGAAAAGATCGACCGCAAGCGGGACATCAGCAACACGCGCGACTGTTAACGGCTTACCATTGTCGAGACTTTCGAGTTGCGCGAATTCTTCCAGATTCTGCTCAAGCAGATCAGCCAGCTTCCAGATGAGGCGGCCTCTCTCGGATGCTGTCATTCTGCGCCATTTTCCTTGTTCGAATGCTTTGCGCGCTGCATTTACAGCAAGGTTGATGTCTTCCGCCGCGCCTTCGGCAACTTGCGCCAGTACTTTTCCATTCGAGGGATCGTAAGTAGGAAATGTCTTGCCTGAGATGGAATCGACCCATTGGCCATTGATCATCATTTTGCGCGGGCGAGAGATGAAGTCTGAAACACGCGGTTGAATTTGAACGGGGGATATAACACTCATGCGGCATTCTCCTTCTGGACAGCCGGCTCACAGAGGCACGCTGTCCCGCTGAAATCGCGGACGATTACCTGGATATCGCTTCTGGAGTGCTTGGATCCTGGCCAGAGCACACGGCATGCTTGAACTCCGGCGTTATGACGTTCCATCCTCGGCACGTCAAGCGGCCAAAACTTTACCACAGAGGACAGGGGTCTTGCAGGGCGGATGAGAATTGCTGGATGAGACGGTGCGCTGTGACTGGCCTCGCGCACGGCCTAAAGGCCACGGAACTGCCGACGAGACACCCCGGCGAAACTTCCTACTTCACGTACTTCAATCCGTAGTCGTGCTCCGCGCCTCCTTTGCTCTCCTGCCAAACGACTTGCGCCGGAACAAAGATGTTCGCGGCATTGGCAGTGAAAGGCACTGCTACTTGCACCCAATTGCCCGTGGCGTAGAGGCGCGAACTGCGGAAGCGAAGGCCTCCGCGCGATATGTCGATGATCGAAACCACTTCTTCACTTCCTGGTTTGCGAATGCAGGCCGAGATTTCAATGCGTGCGCGGAGTGTCGAGCGGCGGTTCGACGATGGCTTCGCTGCAGGCGCAAGCGGAACGGGTGTCTGCTTATTGCATCCGGGCTCAAACTCGGTTCGCCTCCATGTCGTCCGGGCGCTGCATGCGTTACAGTCGCGCGGCAGATGGCCATCGTCATCCAGAAATTCCAGCTGCTTTTCATTCAGGGATACGACTTCCCGGGAAGCACACTGGGAACACTCGAGCAGCACCCGAAAGAGTGCCGACTTCAACGCCGTCGTCGGAAATTGAATTCCCCAGAAATCGAAGCTGGCATCTTCGAACCCGATTCCGTAAAGTTCACCTTCATGCGTTCGGCGCACCAGGCCGATCACTCGGGCGATAGTTTCGTCACGACTGGCGCGGCGCAGCCGCAACTCCTGCTGGGGCTGGAGCGAACGATTCATGAGGAGACATCCGCCGTGCTCGCTCACCGATTCGGTGCGCGCAAGATCGCGAAAACTGTCTCCGTTCGCGTCGACGCCGCACACTTCCACGGGAATTTGGATCGCGATGCGCGCGCTTCGTCGATGAGTTGGTGTTCTTGTCAGCATAGTTTCATCTGACCTCATTTTCGTGAGCGAGTTCGGCTGCCTGCACCTGTGACCGTAATCCGTGGAATCCAATCCATGTGGCCGTGCTAAGCATGCCTGCCCAACCGCACGTGCGAATCACGCCGGCAATCCGCGCGTCGTATTGCAGCACCCTGAGTCCGGAGAAAATCGTGTTCCAGTCATGCTCGATGTAATCTCCGCCCCCCGCTGAAACCAGTGGAAGTTGCATCGCGCGTGCATCGGCCATGTACGTGGCCGTGTAAAGAAAGTTCTCAAAGAAGAAGAACAGGCAGAACGCGAAGGCAGTCGGCTTCCGTTGCGCGAAGAAGTACGCGGAGAGCAGCGCCGGAACCATCCATTGCAAAATGGTTCCTCCCCAGATACCGATCCAGTATCCGAACCACCCAAACAGTAGATGGCCGCCCTCGTGCACAACGAGGTTTACATTGTCGATGAGCAGGAAACCGCTCTTATCCCGTGCGGCATAGACGAGAAACAGGCCATAGAAGGCAAGCCACGACCATGTCGCGGCTTTTGCAGTCGGCTCCCACTCATGCTGAAGCCAACGATCTTTCACCCCGATAGGTTACTTTCAATCGGGTATGCAGCCCATAGTACGCAGGTACCTTATCCCTATGTGACTTTAGAAACGTAACGCCGCAGACGGCAAATTGTGCGCTGACTCCCACGCTTTGGCGCGCTTCTTCGCCTGTTCCAGTTGTTCGGGTGACATGCGTAATTCGAAGCCATGAAGCAGTTTGCGGTCATTGGACTGTTTCTCCGCAGCCAGCGACATCCACAAATAGGCAGAAACTAGATCTTCAGGCATGCAGTGGCCGTGAACATAAAGGTTTGCCAGGTTCTCCTGAGCGTTGACGTCGCCCTTCTCGGCGGAAAGTGTGAACCACTTGAAAGCTTCGTGGTGGTCTTCCGGCACTCCCTGGCCCGTCAGATATAGGACCCCGAGGTTGTTCTGCGCCTGGGCGATTCCCTGTTCGGCAGCCGCCCTGAACCATCGCGCAGCCGTTGCACGGTCCTTCGCTACCCCCAAACCAGCGTTGTACATGAGCCCCAGATTGTTCTGAGCTCGCGCGTCGCCGGACCGGGCCGCAACCTCGAACCACTTTGCTGCTTCCGGAAGATCCTTACGCAGGCCGGTACCGGTGAAGTACATGTCCGCGAGCTGCTCCTGCGCTGCCGTTTCACCATTTTCCCCTGCTTTGCGAAGCCACTCGGCGGCTATCGAGAGGTCCTTTGGCACGCCTAATCCATGGGTGTATAAAAACGCCAAATTGTTCTGCGCTGGACCATAGCCCTGTAAAGCAGCTTTACGAAACAGTTCGTATGCTTCGCGGTAATCCTGATCTACTTTTGTGTGCGTGAGGTATGCCAGCCCAAGAATGTTCTGTGCCTGCGCATCGTGTTTTGCCACCTTCCGCAAAGCTTCGAACTGTTGCGGGGTGTATCTTTTCAAAGCGGCGATGATATTGTCGGCACTCTCTGCTGGCAGAGGCGAATCAGCCAATAGCATTGCAAATAGAAGGAACGCGAAGACCAGAAAAACAGGGAAACGGTTCCTGCCCATGAACCACCCTCCAGTGGAAACTTGGTCTTGCAGGACTTGGACGGGGCTCTGCCCAATTGGACCGCATCTTACGAGAGCTGCTGGTTGCGTTCAAGTGTGAAAATAACGGTTGAGCTGCTGTTTTCGCCGGTTGAACGGAAATACCGGTGAGGCGTGCGGCGCGGAGATGCGCAGAATTCACATGCTAAACTGAGTACATATCCTGGCCGGCTGGCGGCCATTCAGAGTGTATGGCAGAAATCCGTCGTAGAAAATCCGTGACGTGCACGATTGGCAAGGTGCGCGTGGGCAGCGATGCACCGGTTGTGGTGCAATCGATGACGAATACCGACACCGCTGACGTGCTCGCGACCGTACAGCAGGTGGAAGCGCTGGCCCGTGCCGGTTCCGAACTGGTCCGCGTGACCGTCAACAACGATGACGCAGCCAAAGCCGTTCCGCATATTGTGGACCTGCTGCAGCGACGTGGCATTGATGTCCCAGTGATCGGCGATTTTCACTACAACGGACATCTTCTTCTGAAGAAATATCCCGAGTGCGCCCGAGCGCTCGCAAAGTACCGCATCAATCCAGGAAACGTGAGCGTTGGCCGAAAGGACGACGACAATTTTCGGACTATGGTCGAAGTTGCGGTTGAGAATCAAAAGCCGGTTCGGATCGGCGTGAATTGGGGATCGCTCGACCAGCAATTGCTGACGCGCATGATGGACGAGAACTCGCGCTCTGCGGAACCGAAAGACGCTCGCGACGTTACGATGGAAGCCATGGTCGTGAGCGCGCTGAATTCCGCCGCTCTCGCGGAAAAGAGCGGCCTGCGACGGGATCATATCATCCTCAGCGCCAAAGTGAGTGGCGTGCAGGACCTGGTGGATGTCTATCGCAATCTGGCTTCACGTTGCGAGTATCCCCTGCACCTCGGGTTGACTGAAGCCGGGATGGGAGCGAAAGGGATTGTAGCCTCCGCAGCAGGTCTGAGCATCCTGCTGCAGGAAGGGATCGGAGACACCATCCGCGTTTCACTCACGCCGGCGCCGAATGGGGATCGCACAGAAGAGGTCATCGTTGCCCAGCAGATCCTGCAATCGATGGGCATCCGCAGTTTCACGCCGCAAGTGACCGCCTGTCCTGGTTGCGGACGTACCACCAGCACCTTCTTCCAGGAAATGGCGGAACAGATACAGAGCTATCTGCGCGAGCAGATGCCGGTCTGGAAGCAACGATATGCCGGCGTGGAAGAGATGAAGGTCGCAGTCATGGGGTGCGTGGTGAACGGTCCCGGCGAATCGAAGCATGCGAATCTCGGGATTTCACTGCCCGGCACTTTCGAGGAGCCCAAAGCTCCCGTTTTCGTTGACGGGCGCCTGATGACTACCCTGCGCGGCGACCGCATCGTTGCTGAGTTCATCGACATTCTGGACAACTACGTTGATTCGCACTACGCGACGAAAACTGCAGCCCTAACCACATAACACGAAGGACAGAAAGGTTCAGGAAGTTTTTTTGCTCTTCGTGTGCGGTTACGTTTTACCTACCTAGTAGCTTCGGCTTTGGCGAGGACAATAGCGGTCGTCTTCGACATCGACTCGTAATACCGCATGAACCGTTGCGTCTCTACGGTGTTATACGGCGCAAGGTTATGCGCCCAGCGATATCCGATCGGCTGATACCAAAGCTCGGCCAGGACATGGAACGGCCCCTGGGCATCGCCAATCGCAACCGAGTACCGCGTCGTGTCGGCCCCGCCGGTGAAGTTCGGATCATCAGCGGCGGCGCCAACGACCGCAATATTCTTATCCGCGGTGCTCTTGTCGAATCCAGAAGGCAATAATCGGCTGTCCTTCAGATAGCGAACCGTAAATAGCAGGCCGGTAGTCACGTGTCCCTGTTCGTCGCCGAGGATGGGTTCAAAGATCTGCACCTGATCGCTTTTGGTGATCTCGTGATAGAAGGGCTCGTACTTCGTTTTGTCGGCATCGTTATCGTTGCCGACGATCGATCCATCCGGATTTAAGTGCCCCGACTCGAAGACAGCTTTTCCATTGCGGCCGGTAATCAGCAGATGCAACCACGCCCGCCTGGACGGAAAGGCGGTCGGCAACTTATGCCCGGTAAGGTTTTGCACGAACACATCGACGTGGGCTGTGCCCGCGCTTACATCGAAATTGCGAATTTCCAGCCGTGCGCTTTGTGACTGCAAGAAAGCCTGCGTCCCCTCTGCTGCCCGGGTCAGCTCCGGCGCTGTGGCCGCGACGTCGAGATCTGTGCGATAGAGATTCAGCATACGCTGCATGAAGAAGTTGCCGCCGACAAAGACGTGTTGATGCACACCTGGGCGCAATTGCGGTAAGACTGAGGTCAGAGGCGCTTCGCCTTCGACTTCAGGCATGTGGCACTGCTGGCAACTGTAACGGTTTGGATAATCGCTGTGTTGCCATTCCAAAAACGGCATCTGCTCAGGGAACATGCCGATCTCTTTCCCATTCGGACCGAGAGCCGTGGTGAATAGTGTGTGGCAGGTTCCGCACAGCGCCGAATCGCGGATATGCTGTGCCTCTGTCGGACGAAAGCCTCCTGTAGACGTGTCCATGACGCGAGTGCGTCCGGCGTCGATCTGAAAAGGACCATATTCGGGATGATCCATTTTCGATTCCGGCGGAGCGATTACGAATCCTCCATTGAAGCTCGCAGGCGCGCCCAGCTTCTCTTTGGTGACCTGATGGCACACGGTACACGTAACCCCATCCTCCGCCAGTGCGCCTTCTTTTTTATCGGCATTAAACGGAATGTGCGAGAAGATCTGTCCATCTTGGCCCTGCAATTTCGCCAGATACCGTGGAATAGGCATGTGACAGATGGAACACTCGTCTTCAACATGCAGCCGCGCTACTGCGTGATCAATCGTCTCGCGCCTAGCACTGGCTTGCCAGTAGGGATCGCGGGATGAATTCGCCATGATGCTGGACTGCCAATCGAAGCCCACTGAGACGTCCAGGCCGGAAGGTGTGGTGACGCCATTGTGGCAGGCGATGCAACGAGCTGAGGTGTGGAATTCGATCTTATCGGTGATCTGGTTGCCGCGTCCGCGCAGTAGTTGGGGCGAGCAGATGATCGCGGCGGCGATAACGGACACAACAAGAGCTTTCCTGTGCATCACCATCCCTCAGTCAGCTTTCCATCCTGCCAATCCCAAAGGATGTAGAACATAAGTTGCCGGGGACGTCCGACGGTGTCGTTGACAGGAAAACTGATTCCCACATCACCGCGAATATGCTGCCTATGGCTGATAGTCACCTGCATTTCAGGAAGGACGTTCCAGTCGGTTTTTGCGCCGGTGACCAGATCGCGGCTGGCAAGAAATTCCACCATTGGCGACCACAACCGGCCCAAGCCGTGATCAGCGGCAAAACTTTGCCCTATCGCGGTATTCCAGAAGACATTCTGCGGTGCCTTCCGCGTATCCACCGGAAGATTGCCTCCGCCCTGAAACTGGATGAACGTATTGGTTGGAAAAAGCTGATCGAACATGGCGAAGGTGCCAAACGTGGTTGTGCCCGCCCCCAGACCTCGCAGGTAATTGCCTGTTGGCGCAACCACTTCTCCCTGCAAACTGAGGATGGACCCAGTGCGTAAACTGGAAAGCATGACGCGTTTCAGGCCGAAGGTGATGTCGCCAATCCCGCCATACCAGTTTTGCTGCGGGCGCTCGAACATCAGCGGCGTGTCGATTTCGATCTGATTTTTTACCCCGAATCGCTGTTCGTGAATCTCATGAAATTCCGCGCCCGAAGATTTCTGGATGTTCACACGGCCAGTGAGCACCTCTTCATCTTCTGGATACGCTTTCTCGGTTCCCAATGCGAGCGGCAGATTCAGCTCTCCGCGAGGCCAATGAGGATTTGTACAGAAGGTTCGCAGGTAAGCGACTAAGTCCCCCACCTGCTGCACCGTGAATACTCCTGAAAAAGACGGCATGATTTGGGAGAAGCCGCGATAAGGGCCGCCGTGCAGGATTACGGCTTTGTATGCTGTATCCAATTCAGCAGTCGTCTGATCGCAACGGGTGAAATCGGGAAAGCTCGAAGGGCGCTGAAAGCCGGCTGTTGTTTCCGGCGCTCCCTGACCGGCTTCGCCATGACAGGCAGCGCAATTGGCCGCGTAGAGGCGTTGCCCATCTGCGACATTCGCATGGCGTACAGGCTGCAGGGTTTCTGCGTTCTTGCCGGCCTGAGCTACGACGAATGAAAAGAACAGGCAGACAAACACGCCAGCCACCTCAGTTTCGATCCGCAAAAATCTTTGTCTGCGCGATTTGCATTCAGCAGCTGACATCAACGTATTCGCGAAATCGAAAGGGGGTCTCGATGAGTGAAGTTAAAGTACGGCGCCCGCATCATGCACGGTCGCAGATGAATAGAAGCGAGATATTCAGTGAGGGTTGGAGTGGAGCGAATAAATCTAATCTTGGGGAAGGGCGAGCGATTTCAGGAAAACAGGCTTATATGGCAGTGCGCGAGGGAAGTGCGTCGATAATTCAACACACCACCTCGCGCTGATGAAACTCGGCATCGAATTTGAATGGTGATTCTTTCGTTTTGGTCATCTCGTGATCATTCTTGCTTTAGAACTTGAGCAGCGCAGCCGAGACTGCGAGCCATGCGCAGAAACCGCTCACGATCAGGGCCGTGCGGATTGCCATGTTGTCGATGAACCAATTCCATTTCGCGTCCATATGTTCCTCCGATTCGGTCTGTTGTTGTCTAACTAATGGACGTGCCGGCTTCGCAATTGTTAGCTGCGATTTCCAACCGCGTCTGATTCTCTATACGCACGCCACTCCCAAAAAGTTCGCAGAATTGTGTTGCGAGCAGATGAATTGGCGGCATCCTAAAGTACAAGTACCAAGGTCTGAACTCTGGGTGGGATTAAAGAATTAGGGAGTCAGGAGGGCTGCCTATTTTGCGAGGGAAACAAATCTGTGGCAGGCGAATCCGGCTCCGTAAACTCCTGTAGATCAGGGTACTTGCGAATCAGTGATTCCGGAGCGCGCACCTTTTTGCGCGCAATCATGGACTTCAATTCGAGCGCATTAGCCGGTGCCTTTCCCTCGAAGTGGTTATTCGCGGCAACATAAACCTTGTCCGTCTTCTTCGCGATACTCTCGATCTTCGCCTGCCAGCCTTCCAATTCATGTGGCTTGTACAGATAGTCATAGCGATCGCTGGGCTTCTTCGGGTCGAACCATTGATCGTAGCGCCGGCCATGGAGGCGCACATAGCCAATGCTTGACGTTACATGGCCGCTAGGACGGATTGCTCGTCCCAGCAAGGGCTGATCGATGTTGCAGAAGGCAACTCCTTGGGACGCGAAGTATTGCAGGATGGAGTCGTCACTCCAACTGAGGTGACGAACTTCCACTGCGAGTGGATATTGGCCGAACATCCGGATCAGCTTTTCAAGATGCCCACGGTTCTCCTCGGTGTTTTTGAAGGAAATTGGGAACTGCATCAGCAGAGCGCCAAGGCGTCCTTCCGAAGCAATTGCATCGTACCCTTCCTTCGCCATGCGCTCGTCTTCGGGATCGAAACGAATGGTGGTGGCGGATGTAGACTCGACTACCGCAATCGGCGAATGGGTGAATGCTTTGTTTAGTTTTGCAGTAAATTGAAACTTCGAATTTACCGCGCCGGCCTTGCGGCACCACTCACGCCCGACATCCGGCTTAATATAGCCGTAAAAAGAAGTATTGATCTCGATCAGATCGAAGTAACGCGCCAGGTATTCCACTGGATGTTGCGTTTTCTTCAGCGACTTCGGATAGACAATGTCCTCCCAATCCTTGTACGCCCATCCCGCAACGCCAATGTAAAATTCGCCCACGGTCTTTCAGAAGAAGAGCATTGCCGTCCAAAAGATGCCACCCGGATCTTTTTCGTTCTGCACAAAACAACTGCCCACCGCAAACCTCTTCAACCCAGGCTGCGCAGCAATACGCTGCACATCCGACGGAAGCACTTCCGGTTGTGAGTTGCTGTAAGTGACCACATAGCGAACGCCGGGCGTCTGCATGAGCTGCCCATTATTCATGTTTCCCGATTGCGCCATTGCACAGACACTATCGCGCAATTGGGGCATGTTGAGGCGCCCCAGTGGCATCATGTGCTCCTGCTGGCGCAGTTCCGCAAACGCTTTTGCTGCCTGCGCTTCTGCCTGTTCGGTGTTCAGCGTCGCAACAACGGTCGCAAAATCCTCTGTGACCCAAAACTCACTTTCCTGGTGAACAATACCGATTCCCACAGCGTTGTATTCCGGGGTGAGGATGTTAGCCCGGTGGGGCGGGGAGTGCATGAATGCCCAATGGATCTGATCTTCACGATCGTTGAAGCCGACATTCTCTCCACTTCGATTGAAATGGAGACCGGTTGCCGCCAGCCTCTGCTGGACATTTGGCTCTCCGGAAGCTTGATGCGTAAGCTGATGGCGCCGGGCCATCACGAGCGAGTGCTGGCGGGCCGCTTCAACCAGCCTGGGATTAATTTTGAGTGGCACCAAGCCCTTCTCGAGACGCGAATCGTTCAACTGCTGCACGACGAGACGCTCAGCACCGGGATCGAACTGGGCCTGGGCCCCTATTCTGAAAGCTATTACCAGAGCAATAACAAATAGATATTTCATAAGTTCATTTGAACGTATCTTTAAATCGCCGTTGCGAATAGATGTTCCGCCTTACAGATTATCTACCGCCCCTATGTTACGATTCGCCCAAGTTCTTTCGGAGAATTCATGCAGCCGGTACTCATTTTGTTAGCGGGCGTTGGCGTGGTTGCGGGACTGTTGATCGGCTATTTTCTCGGACGCGACCGTACTCGCGCCGAACATCAGTCGCGTATCCTGCAGGCGGAAAGCCGTGCCAGTTCAGCCGAAGCACAGGCTGCAGCTGTCGAAAATAATCATAGGCAACTGCAGTCGGAGATGGCGGAAACCCGCAGGCGGCTGGAAGAGGCTCAGAATTCACGCATCGCTGCGGAGACAGAACTGAAGGCGGAGCGCCAGCGCCTCGCGGAAGAACGTCGTCTGCTCGAAGAAGCCGGCAGCAAATTCAAAGATTCGTTCGACGCGCTCGCCGCGCAAGCCCTGAAGACCAATAATGAATCCTTCCTTGAATTGGCAAAAACCACCTTGGGACGATTTCAATCCGAGGCACAGAAGGATCTGGAATCGCGTCAGAAAGCCGTGGAAACGCTGGTACAGCCAATTCAAGAATCGCTCAGCAAGGTTGACCAGCAGATCCAGCAACTGGAAAAGGCCCGCAGCGAAGCCTACGGCGGCCTCAGCGAGCAAGTGAAGTCGCTCATCACCACGCAAGAGAAGCTGCAAAGCGAGACGGGCAATCTCGTGAAGGCGTTGAGCGCGCCCAACGTGCGCGGCCGTTGGGGAGAAATTCAGTTGCGGCGCGTCGTCGAACTGGCCGGCATGGTCTCCTATTGCGATTTTCAGGAGCAGCCGACAGTCGCAACGGCGGACGGGAAGCTTCGTCCGGACCTTATTGTGCGGCTCCCCGGCGGAAAGAACATCGTCGTCGACTCAAAAGCTCCACTACAGGCGTATCTCGAATCGTTGGAGAGCACCGACGAGAGTCGCCGGCGCACTGCGCTCGTCGCACACGCGCGGCAACTGCGCGATCACATGAAGAGCCTGGCTTCCAAGGCTTACACGGAGCAGTTCCAGCCATCCCCGGAATTCGTGGTGATGTTTCTGCCGGGCGAAACTTTCTTCAGCGCGGCTCTGGAACAGGATTCCGGCCTGATCGAAGAAGGCGTGATGCAGGGCGTGATTCCCGCGTCTCCAACCACGCTGATCGCATTGCTGCGCGCAGTGGCTTATGGATGGAAGCAGGAGAAACTCGCCGCCAATGCGCAGGCCATCAGCGATCTCGGCCGTGAGCTCTACGATCGCATTCGAAGCGTTGCCTCCCATCTCGACTCTGTCGGACGTGGACTCGATCGCGCCGTGGATTCTTATAATCGCGCTGTGGGGTCGCTCGAAACTCGCGTGATGGTGTCTGCGCGCAAGCTGCGCGAACTCGGCGCGGCAACCGGAGACGAGATCGAAGATCCGGCACCAGTCGACAAGATCAGCCGCAACTTACAGTTGCCGGAACTGGTCGAGGAAGACGAGCCACTCTTCCGGCAAACGTCTGCCGGGAAGAACTAACGCTGTAACGACGCCGTCCTGGTGGCTGTCGATGTGGGCGTCTCGCCCACATCCACGGCTTCGCATCAGTCGGCCGAAGGCTGGCGCTACACTAAACCGTCGCCTTGCTCTTCCTCTCCTTCATCTCCGCCAGCAACTGGTTGATTTTATCTTCCTTCTCCAATGCCACGAGTTTATCGCTGAGCGAGTCGTCCCCGGCAATTTCACCCTTGGCCTGAGCCACGGCTTCCTCGTGGGACACTTTTCGCTTCATGCGATCGAATGTGCCGGAGTTTGCGCTATTGCTGGCGGCGATCTGCGCATCGCGAGCCTTGCCCAGCACGCGTGAGCGCCGGTGCTGTGCGACGAGCAGATCGGCCTTTGCCTGAGCTTCGGACAGCTTTTGCTCCAGCTTCTGTAATGCAGATTTCAGATTCTCGACCTCGATCTTCTGATCCGCGACCTGCTGCTTGTAGTTGTCACTGAGTACCTTGTAGCTAAGAGAGCGGTCGATCGCCGCTTTGGCCAGATCATCCTGCTTCTTGTCGACTGCAAGTTCGGCGCGCCGCATCCAGTCAGCGTCCAGATCCTGTGTCTCCTTCAACTTCTTTTCCAGCAGATGTTGATCCGCCAAAGCAATCGCCACCTGAGTTTTCACCTGAATCAGCTGGTTTTGCATATCCAGGATTACCTGTTTGATCATCTTCTCCGGATCTTCGGCCTTATCCACCAGGTCGTTCAGATTCGCTCGAATCAGCGTCGATACTCTTTCCAGCAGTGCCATAAACAACTCCTTCTGCTTCGAATTGCCTCCAGCCGAAGCCCCAGTTACGGATTAACCCGCTTTGCACACCGTTGCCGACTCTATCCCGCTAAGGCGAAGCCTTGTCAACTTACCTCCCTGCACCTTTCGCCTTCGCGTCGCCACCTCCATCGCCATCAAGCGTTGGTTTCGGCGCTTTGTCGCCGATGTTGCGGATACGGCCGAACAGCTCGGACATCTGCATGCCTGACAGTGTCTCGAACAGTGCAGGTACTTGCGCGGCCATCTTGGCGATGTCGCCGGTAATCTTGTTCATCCCGGCGGCATCGCCATTGCCGGTGGAAACGATGGTGATCTTGTCGACGTTGTTGAGCGGGCTGGCCAGAGCTTTGACGACTTCAGGCAAACCGGTGATCAACTTGTCGACAACCGCAGCCTGGTTGTACTCCTGATAGGCTTCGGCCTTCACATTCATTGCCTTCGCTTCGGCTTCACCTTTCTTGAAGATGATGTCGGCCTCGGCCTCACCCTGTTGCTTGATCGCCGATGCCTTACCTTCGGCTTCAGCCATCAGGCGCGCCTTTTCAGCTTCGGCAAGCGTCTGAATGCGCTGGCGCTCGATTTCGGCCTGCTTCAGGACCGTCGCAATCAACTCCTTCTCGCGTCGCGCGATTTCCGCGTCCTGCACTTTTACCTGCTCCAGTTTCTCCACCTGCTGTACTTTTACCTGCTCGGCGACGACCTGTTGCTGCATGACGTTGGTCTGGATCTCATAGGCCTTGTCAGCCTGCGCCTGCTGGCGCTTGGTCAATTCCAGGAACTGCGCCTTCTTGATGTCGAGATCACGCTGCGCTTCGGCCTGCTTCGCGAGTGACGCTGTTTCCGCCGCTACGCGCTCCTGATCTGCCTGCGCTTTCGCGACCGCCGATTCCCGCTGCGCCAGAGCGCGCTTGATCGCCGTGTCGCGCTCGGCTTCAGCTGCAGCAACATCCGCATCACGCCTGATTCGCGCAATATCCGGGCGTCCCATGTTGGTGATGTACTCGTTTTTGTCGCGCACCTCCTTGATTGTGAACGAAATCACCTCCAGGCCCATCTTGCTCATGTCGTCGGCGCAGGTGGAGCGCATACGATCGCTCACCATTTCCGGCTGCTTGACGATCTCTTCGACCGTCAACTGGCCGATGATGCCGCGCAAGTGGCCTTCCATCACAAGGCGGATCAGACCTTCGCGTTCCTGGTCGGTCTTCGTAAGGAACTGCTCGGCCGCAGTAACGATCGATTCGGGATCGGACTTCACCTTGATCTGCGCGACGGCTTCAACGGTCACAGCGACGCCTTGCTTGGTGTAGAGATCCTGTTGCGGCGCCACGTCGAATGACATCAGTTCCAGTGAAAGCAGGCGCGCACTTTCGACCATGGGGAAGATGATCGTGCCGCTACCTTTCACGATTCTGGTTTTACGATAGCCATAGACGATCAGCGCCTCATGTGGTCCAGCTTTGCGATACAGTCTGGCGAACATCGCCATCAGGAAAAGAATGGCCAGTACAGCCAGAACGCCAATTACCACAAGATCAGTAGGGATACCCATAACGCCTCCTCAGGCGAACGAAATCTGGATTGCAAATCAAGACGACTTCATCATTGCGTCTAAATCCCGGACCAGCCGTTCGGGCTGATCGTGCCCCAGATAAAAATCGCGTCCCGGCGTGCGAATCCTCACCGCCTCGTGCCCGTGCCATAGGAAGGCCTCCTTACCGCGTGCCCAGCGCCAGCCCCACCCAACAAATTCGGTCAGCGGATCACAAGGAACGGCCCGATACTCCTGAATCCGAGCTTTAGGAATTGAGCACAAACGAATGCCGCCAGTGCGGACTTCAACGCCGGACGTGGTTACGCGGTAATGAAAGCCGTCAAATGCCTGAAATGTAATCCACACAAGCAGGACCAACACGCTGTAAAGAAGGATCTTTAGCCCTACTGGCCCTTCCGAGGAAAGCCTCCGTGCGGCAAGAGCGGTTATGGCAGTTGCAGCCGCAAGAAGCACTCCCGCGAGCGGCGCTCGCTGCGCCTCTTCTGCAAGCAATCGGCCCTGCGAAGGGTCCACGACGGGCCCCGTCAAGGTAGAACTTTCTTGCGCAAACGAAAGAGCACGAACCTGATCGCGTCCAGCTTTCACCACAGAAATCACGACTGCCGCGACCACTACGATCGGCGTGATTATCGCGACGCGCCCCGCAATCTGGAGCAACTCTGGCCGGTTCAGTGCATTGAACTCGAGCACGCCAAGAAATGCCAGGCACATTACTGCGGAGACGGCGTACTCCACCAGCATCAGTGCCCATCCAATGCTCTTCGGGCGTCTGGGAATAAAGCTCATGACCGTGAACAACGCCAACATCCCAACCGTCATGCCAAGGAAGCCGAATGCGAAGCTGCCCTTATCGGACCAGCCATTCGGCACATTGTTGAGGCTGAAATGTACGGCAATCTTCTCCGGCAAAGCGTCCTGAAGCTGCCAGTAGCGAAGCAACATCAACGGCAGGACTAGCCATGGAAGCAAGCTCATGGTTCGCCAGTTCGTCCGCGTCATTGACTTTCTCCCTTCTCCTTCTCCGACGGTTCAACGGCCCCTGTCAGCTCATCCCAGCGTTGGACGTAGGCAATCCCTCGCTCGTAGCGGGTCACGACGACTTCGGTTCCCTTGGCAATCGCACCGACTGCATCGCTGCGCGCCCCCGCACATCGCCGCACGCCTGCCTGGGAGAACACAATCTCACCGGTACCCAACTCACGAATTGGAACGGACACCGTTCCCAGTACGCCTACCATTTCGTAATCCGCCGGGTCGAGATGGCTCTCATAGCGCATCAGCACCTTAGCCACGAAGACGAAGATGATCAACGCGCCGATGGAACCAACCACGGCGGAGATCATGAGCACAAAGCCGATCCACAGGCTCGAATAGCGGGTCAGCAGATAGCCAGTCCCGCCAAACCACGCCAGGAAGGCAGCTACCGTTCCGAAATTGAATAGCGACAACTGCTCGCTCGCGCCACGGACCTGGCTAGCCGCGGGGTACACCTCCGTCGGCGTGCCGTGGGTCAAATCAAAATGAATGTGGGTGCCACCATGAAAATGCATATGCGGCAGATGCAGGTGAAAGCTCCCCAGCAGAAACGACACAAAACTCAAAGCAAATCCGATCACGAAACATGTGAGATAGACGTCAGCCCAGATCATCGTGACCTCCCATTGGACGGCGCCGGCTCCGGATTTTCTTCCGGCTTGAGCACCTGCAATAAACGCTCGGCGAGTTGGGGCGTGTCGAGGATGGCGCCGAGCAGAATAAGGCATTTTCGAGAATCATCGTGCCGCGATATTGCCAGCAGTGCGTGCCGGAGTTGCGGATCACGCCGGAAACGCTCCGCGCCGCTTACCAGCCAGAGGTCTAATTTGTCTTCGGCTACGCGCAATGGCGACAGCAACTCGGTGTGGTACCCGTCTGGGTCATCCACCAGATACCCCGGGTGCACATTGAAGAAGCGTGCGAGAAGCATGCGCGTGGAATTTGTCAGGTGGGGACGAGTGCCGCTCTCGATCTGCGACAGGTAGGACTGGCTGATGGTTTTGCCGAGGTCCTTTTTCAGTGCCCGCACAACTTCCTGCTGGGTCATGTCCCGATTGAGGCCACGGAGCGCGCCCTCGACCTCCCGCAGATAACGGATTTTTTCGCCGAGCTTCATATTACGAATTGCAATTGTTATATCGCAATATGCGATAGGTCAAGTAAAAAAATCGTACTGAACCAGTGGCGCGGGGATCGCGCAGACAAGTCGGTTATTGTCAGTAGGTTACACGAGATAAACTGCGGTAGATTTCTGAACGGTGGTTCTGGGGAAGCTGAAAAAAGACCTGATGGATCGAAATGAAAAGCCTCCGCTCTCACGGAGGCCCTCAAGGACTGCTTCCAAGTTCGGACTTTACTCGACTTTGCCTACTGCACTCGACCGTTGTGCTTCTTGTTGTAGATCGCTTTCGATGTCCGGTTTTCCTGCTGATTCACCTGCTTGCGTTCTGCCGACGTGAGTTTTCCACCATTGGCCGCTCTTTCATTGTGGATTTCACGGTTCAGGTGCGTTTGCTGGTTTTCGAGATGCGCGGCTTCTCCGGCCGTCAACTGCCCGCTCTTGATTCCCTGCCCAATGCGCTCCTGTTGATTCCGCTGCCGTGCCCCAACTTCCCCGGCATAATGCTGAGCGGCCGCATTGTGCTTGTCCTGGTAGATCTCCTTCGACAGATGATTCTGCTGCTGGTTCAGGACTTTCCGGTCCGCGTTGGTGAGCTTGCCATTATCGAGAGCGCGCATCTGATGCTCTTCCTGGTTCAACCCCTTCTGCTGCCGCTCCAGCGAACGTGTTTCCCCAGCAGTTAATGACCCGTTCTCCACTCCGTTGCCAATCCGATCCTGCTGGTTTTCCTTGCGCTGATTGATTGTTGGCGGATTCGACGTTGTCGTACCGTTGCTCTGTGCGAAACCTGCTGGCACGCAGATCGCAAACCCACCCAGTATCAACAGGGCCATCTTTGTACTGATCTTCATATTTCTTCCCTCCAGTGCACCCTCGCCCCTGATGAGCGATGTTTAGTGTCACGCATGGAAACACAAGCCCAAATTGTGAGTTGCGGAATTGTTTGTTGTGGGGAATGGCGAGACTTTGAATACGGGGATGGGTTGAATGCCGGATGCGGCCTCTCACTTTTTACGAGGGTGGAAGCCCTCCCCTTCAAAGACCAGCTTCGATGCGGGCGCGTGGATCGAGATAATCTCGCAACGCGTCTCCGAGAAAGTTAAAAGACAGAACGGCGAACATGACCGCCAAGGCTGGGAAAATCACCAAGTGAGGCGAGTCGAAGAGATGCGAGCGGCCGTCGTTGAGCATGGTCCCCCAACTCGCCGTAGGCGGAGGAACGCCCAACCCGAGGAAACTCATTGTAGCTTCCGCCAGAATGGCGCCCGCCATTCCGATCGCCCCCTGCACAATCACAGGCTGAATCATATTGGGGAGAATATGCCGGACCAAGATGCGAAGATCTGAAGCACCAAGGGCGCGTGCAGCTTCGACGAACTCACGCTCTCGCACGGCAAGCACTTGCGCACGCACCAGTCGCGCATAACCAACCCAGCCACCAATTACGAGCGCGAGAATCAGGTTGAAAATTCCAGGGCCGACGAAGGCCACGAACGCAATCGCCAGCAGGAAGCCAGGGAATGAGAGAAAAGCGTTCATCAAGATGACATTCACAAAACGGTCGACGCGGCCGCCGTAGTATCCCGCGAGCGATCCTATAAGCAGACCGATGAGCAGAGATCCGGTTACGACGCTTGCTCCAACAAGCATGGAGATGCGCGCACCGAAGATAATGCGCGAGAGGATGTCGCGTCCCAGTTCGTCGGTTCCGAACCAGTGATGCGTTGATGGCGGAGCGAGGCGATGGGGAAGGTCGATGAAAGCCGGATCGTATGGCGCGATCCAGGGAGCCAATAGCGCGAAGGCGACGAAAATGGCAATGAAGACGATGCCAACGCTCGCCAGCGGATTGAAACGTGCCGCTCGCGATAGGCTTCGCCACGTCGAGGGAGCTTCGACAATCATTGGATTGGAGGTCGCGGGGGCAGCCACGAGGAGAATGATACCAGCGATCGTTTTCACGGAATCGCAAGAAGGCAAATCTAGATGAATGAGCCGCAAGCGGGCGAAAGAAGATAGCCCACCGCGTAAACGGTGGGTTATGTTAATAAAGAATCACAAGTCTCCGGAACGGACGATACGGCAACCGTCCGCTTAGTCCGCCGCCACCGTCGCTGCCCCCGCGTACTCCTCGTAAGTGCCCTTGAAGTCTTCAATCGCGCCATTCTCAAAGTGCCAGATACGCGTCGCGACTTCGTCAATGAGGTCGTGATCGTGTGTTACCAGCAGCACCGTGCCTTCATATCGTTGAATTGCGATGTTCAGCGCGTTAATGGACTCGAGATCGAGATGGTTCGTAGGCTCGTCAAGCACCAGTACATTGGGTTTCTGCAGCATCAGCTTGCAGAAAAGCAGCCGAGCGGCCTCGCCGCCGGATAACGCCTCTGTAGGCTTTAGTCCCTCTTCCCCGCTGAAGAGCATCTGCCCGAGCAGGCCCCGGATCTCTTCCTTCGAGGCTTTTGGATCGAAGTGGTGCAGCCACTCGGCGGCGGTTGTCCCCTTCTCGATGAAAGCCGTGTGGTCCTGAGCGAAGTAGCCGATCTGCGCTTCGTGTCCCCACTTCACGGAACCTGAGTCGATGGCATCTTCCAACCGCGGCATTCCGGGTGCGCTTGCCAGGAGTGCCCTGAGCAGCGTTGTCTTTCCCTGGCCGTTACGGCCCATCAAGCAGACCTTTTCTCCACGAATGAGAGATGCCGTAAAGCCGTTGATAACCTGATGATCGCCGTAAGCCTTGCTCACCCGCTCGAATTCCAGGATGTGCTTGCCAGAAGGCCGCGCCTGATCAAAGCGAATGTATGGACGTTGAATGTTTGACCGCGCCAGTTCGCTCGTCTGCAGCCGTTCCACTTCCTTCTTTCGCGACATCACCTGGCTCGAACGCGTTCCGGCTGAGAACCGCGCGATGAATTCGTTCAGCTGGGCAATCTTCTTCTCACGTTGCGCGTTCTCGGCCTCGAGTCGTGCGCGGATCTGCGTCTTCTGCAGGACCATATCGTCGTAGCCGCCGGTATAGGTGATGATTGTCTCGTAGTCGATGTCGGCGATGTGCGTGCACACGTTGTTCAGAAAATGCCGATCGTGCGAGATCACGATCAGCGTGCCCTCGTAGTGATTCAGGAATTCCTGCAGCCAGTGAATCGAATCGAGGTCAAGATAGTTTGTGGGCTCGTCGAGCAGCAGCGCCTGCGGCTTGCCGAACAGTGCTTGCGCCAGCAGCACGCGGACCTTCTGGCCGCCCTGGAGCTCGCTCATCTTGCGCGCGTGGAATTCGTCCGGAATGTCGAGCCCCTGCAGCAGAACGGCCGCGTCGGATTCGGCGGTGTAGCCGTCTTCGTCGCCAACAATGCCTTCCAATTCGCCCAGTCGGATCCCGTCTTCATCGGTCAGTTCCGGCTTCGCATAAATCTGCTCACGCTCCTCCAGTACCGACCACAGTCTCTGATTGCCCATGATGACGGTGTCGATCACACGGAAAGCATCGAACGCATATTGATCCTGCCGCAGCACACCCAGCTTCTTCGGTCGAACGACGGTTCCCTTCTGCGGATCCAGTTCCCCGGTGAGCAGCTTCATGAACGTGGATTTTCCTGAGCCATTCGGACCGGTAAGGCCGTAGCGGCGTCCTGCGGTGAACGTCGTCGACACATCTTCGAAGAGCAGTTTTGCGCCGTAGCGCATGCTGACGTTACTGACAGAAATCATGCGTTACCTGTTCTATTTGATCTGGAGGGGTTCTTCGAACGAAAGCCACGGAGGCAGAAACGTGAATGTATCCCCGCTGCTTCTATTTTAGCAGTGAAGGCCGTATTACTAGCGCAATGCGCATTTCCAAAGATAGAGGCACTTCAGAGAGCGGAATCTGATCAGATCAGAAGACGGATCACACAGGCATATATGGAGCGTACTAAGCACGATTCGCATCTCTGCTCGGCCCTGATCAATGGTTTGTGGTTTCTGATCGACGTGAACGGGAGCGTTGAAGGCCGTGCAGCAATCGCCCTCATAATTCAGTTCGAACACGTACACAAGCGAGTATTGAAGAGCAGCCGTGCAGTTCTGGCACTCGAAGCGAGACTTCATCGCACTTTCCAGTGCCGCTTGCTTGAGCATCGGATGGCCACTAACTACTTCGGCCGAGCTTGAACCGTCCGGCTGAACCGTAACAACCACCCGCACCTTTCCGTCAACGTTGGCTTGCCGGGCAAGAGGAGGATAGATGGGATCGCCCAACTCAACGAGAACAGCATGTGGAGTTAGATCTGTGGTTGCTGCCCCGCGATCAGTATCTTGTGCACTGGCGCAGAGGAGTCCCGTCAACACGATCAAGAGCGACGAGATTAGACAGAGGCGATCCAAAGGCGGACTCTACACCTAGAGTGCAAGTCTGCCAAGATGCCGAAAGAACTGCCTTACTCCCGTTCCAGGTCCTTGATATCATCCCGCAGCTTGTTGAATCCGCGCGTCAGGATAACCAGGTACACGATGTGGACTGCCCAGGTAATCCCGAACGCGGCATAAAGAAATTTCATCGGCTCGACCTCGCCTCCTGATGCAGCAGCGATTTCATCGCGTGCGCTTCGTCTACTTTCTGCCGGGTGCGTTCCAGCGAATAGCGTATCCAAACCAGCAGTGCGCCGTAACAGGTAAACGCAAGCAGGTTAATGAGGAACGCATGCATCATTCGCGGATCAATGCCTGAGTCCGCTCCACCCGCAAACACCGGCTTGGGATGTTGTGTTCGAAACCAGCGGATCGCCATGAACACGAACACCGCGTCGATACAACCGAAAATCGCGAACGACGCGGCCAGAACCGGATTCGGCCCACCGGTCGAGAGTTTCCGCAGCATCAGGTAACCCACATAGATCAACCAAAGCACCAGTGTGCTCGTCAGCCGTGCGTCCCACGTCCACCAGATGCCCCATACCGGCCGCGCCCAGATCGGCCCGGTAAGCAGCACCACGGTACAGAACACAACGCCCACTTCGGCCGTTGCCACCGCGAACGCGTCTATCGCGGCTTTTCGATTGACAAGGTAAATAATGGAGGCAAGGAAGTTAAGTGGAAAGCACAACTCCATCACCCATGCGTTAGGGACGTGGTAGTAGAAAATGCGCTGCACCTGGCCCATGGTCGCTTCCGTCGGGGCACCCACCAAAGCCTGGTACAGACCCCATGAAAGGAGAACAAAAGTGAGTAGAGCAAAAATAGCAAATTTCGATTTCATTCAGCTTGCAACACCGTTTCGAAGAGAAATAGTCCCAGGAGCGTGAATACCACATCGTACACCGCGAGGAATACCAGCGACAGGTGCGCCGACCCTTCTCCGGTCAGAGTAGATGTAGTCGCGCCAACCATGGCCAGTAGCGCGGGAATCGAGATGGGAAAAAGAATTAAGGGCAACAGAACTTCTCGGCTGCGCGTGCGGATCGACATCGCTCCAAAGAACGTCCCGTTCACTACCAACGCCCAGTTTCCCAGCACGGAAGCCAGAATCAACTGGTAGACCGGTCCGATGCTGCGCAGGTTATAGAAGACGATGAAAAGCGGTGTCATCAGGAGTTCGAGGATAGCCACAAACAGAAAATTACCGATGGTCTTGGCCAGGAACAGTGATTCCGCCGGAGCCGGAGATACGCGGTACGCGTCCAGCACCTGGTTGCGAAGTTCGCGAGCCCAAGTCTGATTCAGTGCAACGACCGCGGCGAACAGCAACGCCACCCAGATGAGTCCGCCGGCGATCTGGCGCGATTCATCGGCGGTCAGGTCGAAAGAAAAGCTGAAAATAACCACGACTAGCAGCGCAAAAAACAGCATGGAGTTGATGGCATCTTTGGACCGCCATTCCATGCGAAGGTCTTTGGCTAACGTTATCCGAAGGACGCTGAGGACGCTCACGGTTGCGCCTCCGCCGCTTGCAACGTTGCGGATGAAGCCCGATGCTGTACGCGCTCCACAATCCTGCCCGCCGACATATACACGCTCTCGTCGGCAACGCCTTCGAGCAAAGCAGGTTGATGTGTGACAAGAAAGATGGTCTTACCCGAATCGCGCATGGAACCGAGCAGGCGGGTCATATCGCGAGCTGATCCGATATCAACATTGGAAAAGGGCTCGTCCAGCAGCAGAATACGTGGGTCGTTCAAGATAGCCCGAGCCAGCGAGAGCCGCTGCCGCATGCCTTGTGAGTACTGCCCCACGCGCCGATCCAGTTCAGGATCAAGCCCGACGGTGCGCATCGCCCGGTCGCCCGTTGCTTGAACACGAATGCCGTACAGCGCCGCAAAATACGCGAGATTCTCGCGTCCGCTCAACTCGTCGTAGAGCATCGAGGCATGCGCCATGTAGCCAAGTTGGGGCCTAACGGTCTTCAAGTCACCGCTATCAAGAATGGCAAGTTTGCCATGCGAGGGATGGATCAACCCGGCAATCACGCGCAACAGTGTCGACTTGCCCGCGCCGTTCTCGCCAAGGATCAGGTACAAACGTCCTGCTGCAAATTCGCCGGATAGCATGCGTAAAGCCGCAAAGCGCCCGTACAGCTTTGAGACTTGCTCTAGGGCAACCGCGGGGACCTGATTTTCAGAGGATGGAATCACTTGCTTTGATTGTAGTTCGCGGGGGGCTGCCAGTCGATTCCGTCGATAATTCAGCCGTGGAAGCAGAACGTTTGCCTGGCCGCCTGCTGCTGAGCGCGGCGGAATGCCTCGGGCAGGGCCGCAATGATGTCAGTTGCAATCAGCGAATCTTCGCCCATGCGCTCGCGTGCGATGTCACCCGCGAGGCCATGCAGATACACGGCGGCGGTCACGGCGTTCGCCTGCGCATCGGGTGATTTCATCGCGTGCTCCTGCGCGAGCAAACCGGCGATGATGCCAGTCAGTACGTCCCCGGCGCCACCCGTTGCCATGCCCGGATTTCCGGTCACGTTGACCCACACCGTCCCATTCGGCAACGCGACGAGGGTGCGGTGCCCCTTCAGCACCAGCACGCAATGATGCTGCTTCGCGAAGGCACGCGCGATTCCGATGCGATCCGCTTGAACCTCTCTAATGGATTTGCCGGTGAGCCGCGCCATCTCGCCCGGATGCGGCGTAAGCACCAGGAACCGGGACCGACCATCAAGAGCGGACGTGTTTCCGGCAAAGGCGTTCAATCCGTCTGCATCGATGACCAGAGGTTTCGGGCAGGCGGGAACAAACTGGTGTACGAAGGAGACGGTTTCTGGATTACGCGAGATTCCAGGTCCGAGCGCTACCACGTTCATGGCCTTCAGCAAAGGATCGATCTGCGCGACGGCTTCGGCCGTAATCGTGCCCGAGTCGGACTCCGCGACCGGTTCTGTCATCAACTCCGGGGCGTAGCTTGCGACAGTCGGCAATACGGAACGTGGCGTGGCGACCGTAGCCAGTCCCACTCCCGATCGCAAACAGGCGAGGCCCGCCATTGCCGCCGCCCCTGACTTGCCGAAAGATCCGCCCACGATTAGCGCATGCCCATATATTCCCTTCTGCCCCTCCGGAATGCGCGGAGCAAGAAACTCCGCAAAGTCACGCGGCGTAATCACCTCGAGACCCAGGCTCGAAACAATCACCTCATCCGGCGAACCGATGGGTGCGACCTCTGTGATCCCGGGCGTTAACTCTGCAAACACATGCGCCGGGCGAGGAGCCGTGAATGTTACAACAGCATCGGCACGGGTGCGAAGTGATGTGGAATCGGGCGCCGTCGCATCAGCGTCAGCGCCCGAAGGAATGTCTACCGCAATGATAGGAACGCCACTGGCATTCATCGCCTCAATGGCTTGCGCATACAATCCGGTAACTGGCGGCCGGAATCCTGTGCCCAGAATCGCATCGATCAGCAGATCGCATTGCAGAATTTCTCGTTCCCGCAACTCCTCCGCCTTCTTTACGATTATGGGCGCAACTTTCATACGGTCATACATTTCGGCAGCATCGCCACGCAACTCGGCCGAATCGGCGAGTAACAGCACGCGAACATCTTTGCCAAGTTCGCGCAGTCTTCGTGCAGCCACAAATCCGTCACCGCCGTTGTTACCCTTTCCGCAAATCACTCCAATGGTTTGCGCGCCGGAATAGTAGCGAAGGACCAACTCCGCAACGGCCGTTCCGGCGTGCTCCATCAACTCGATGGAAGGCAACTTAAATACTTCTGACGTGCTCTGGTCGATCTGGCGCATCTCGGCTGCGGTCGTGATCTTCATAACGACATTTCACCATAGAGGCACGGAGACACGGAGAAAAGCACCATAGAAAACGGATTACTATTTTCGCGAAAGGCGAACAACCGCCAGACGACTAACGACAGTATTATCTCTTGGATGCTGCGCTGCTCTCTAGCATGCGCAGACGCGACGGCTCACCCATGGCGATGACATGATCACCGGCCTCGATCCGATCGTCAGGAGACGGATTGAACAACGTTCTGCCAGGCCCTTTGATAGCAAGGACGATGACGCCCAGTTCCTGACGGATGCGCGAACTCTCAATCGTCTTACCGGCGAAAGGAGAATCGCTCCCGATCAACACCTCTTCGATCTCCAATCCTAACCGGCTCTCGCGTGCAGTCGCGATGTCCAGGAAATCCAGCACATGTGGACGGAGGAAAGACTGCGCGATTCTGCGCCCAGCGAATGTATATGGTGAGATCACTGTGTCTGCTCCGGCAGTCAGCAGATGCTTTTCGGCATCTTCTTCGCTAGCGCGCGCAATGATCTTCAGTTTCGGATTGAGACTCCGCGCGGTCAGGATGATATAGACGTTCAGCGCATCGGTACTCGCGGCGGCGATCAATCCCTTCGCATGATCGATGCGCGCTTCACGAAGAGTTGCTTCCTTAGTGGCGTCTCCAATCATCAACAGCCAGGCATTGCTGAACTTTGCAGCTTTTTCTGAGTTGCTTTCAATAACGACAAATGGCACCGGCTCGAGCATGAGTTCCCGAGCGACGCTCCGCCCGACTCGGCCAGCACCGCAGATAATGTAATGATCTTTGAGACGGCTGATTTCGCGCTCCATGCGCCGCCTTCCGAAGAACTTGCGAAGTTCGAATTCTAGCAAAGCCGAAGCCAGCGCTCCGATCGCCAGAAATACCAACCCGACGCCGGTAATGATGACGAAGACATTGAACAACCGCCCGATCTGGCTCAGCGGATGAACTTCCGTGTAGCCGATGGTGGTGATCGTGGTCAGCACCATATAGAAGGAGTCGAACCACGACCAGTGTTCGATGAAGTGAAACCCGCTGGTCCCGATGATGACCTGCAAAGAGATCAGCAGCAGGATGATTCGGAGATTGCGGAGACCTCGCATCGTCTGGCGGATTGTAATGCAGGATGGGGAAAAGATTCAGTGCTGCGAGTCTTAGCGCAGGAGGAACTCGTCCTACTCCTTGCTGGCAGCCGCGGTCTTCAACTCGGTCATCAGTTCCTGGCGGGTGAGAATCGACTTGCGTTCCAGCAAAGAAACGAGCGCCTCAAACTCTGGAGTAAAAGCCTGGTTCGGCTGACGGAATTGCCCGGTACTGGCGTTGGTGATTCCATTGATTACCGATTGCAGGGCCTTCTCATTCTGGGGCGTCATCTGGGTAAAGGCAATGCCATTCCCGATATGCGGATGGCAGGTCTCCACCACGCCGTGCGCATACAATTCCACGCGACCGATCGAAAGCGACACCTGGAGTTTGGTCCCTTCCGGCAAAGGCGTCATCGTCTCGACATAGAAACCACCCGCACTCACATCCGTTAGAGGTGCACGGACAGCGATCTTATCGCCGGGTCGGGTCATCTCTGCAATGCCTTCGCAACGGAACCGCGGAAAACGGCGTTGGTCTTTCTGGTTCAAGCCTTTCCTCTGGATCAGTCGGCCATTACCGGACCAGGCTTCGGACTGGGGTCGGACTCCAAAGCACGCTGCACACGGCTGTGATGGCGGCTGTAACTAAAGTAAATGACCAGTCCAATGATCAGCCAGCCGATCAGTCGGGCCCAATTGATCCATCCCAGCTTGTACATCATGTAGCCATTGAATGCTATTCCCAGGATTGGTACCACCGGAACCCAGGGAGTCCGGAAAGGCCGTGGCTGCGAGGGATTTGTGCGACGCAGCACCATGACGGCGATGCACACGATGACAAATGCCAGCAGAGTGCCGATGTTCACCATCTTGCCGATGTCGTCGATCGGGAGAATACTGCCCACGATGGCTGCGATTAGTCCAACGAGTATCGTGTTCTTCCAGGGTGTGCGGAATTTCGGGTGAATATCGGCAAAGAACTTCTTGGGCAGCAAACCATCATTCGCCATTGAATAGAGCACGCGCGTCTGGCCGAGCAACATTACCAGCATCACACTGGTAAGTCCTGCCAGCGCGCCCAAAGTGATGATGTGAGAAGCACTAACCAGTCCGCGGTCGAGGAAAGCCCTTGCGATCGGAGCTTCAATGTTCACGTCACCCCAGGGAACCATGCCAGTCAGCACACCCGCTACAAGGATGTAGAGGACCGTGCAGACCAGCAAGGAAAGAATGATTCCGATCGGCAAATCTCGTTGCGGATTTTTAGCTTCCTGCGCTGTCGTAGACACGGCGTCGAAGCCGATGTAAGCGAAGAAGATATAGGCCGCGCCCTCTCCAATTCCAGAGAAGCCGAACGGTGCGAATGTCGACCAACTCGATCCCCAATTCGCTACGTTGATGTAGCGAATCCCGAGGCCAATAACGAAGAGCACAACCGAGACTTTGATTACGACAATCGTCGAATTAAAGCGCGCGCTCTCGCGAATGCCGATAGTCAGAATCGTAGTAATAATGAGTGCAATGAGAAAGGCGGGAAGATTGAAGCCGATATCGACGCCGAAAATGTGCGGAGCGTTTACCAATTGATGGGCGCGCTGGATCAGTTCAGGCGGATGCGCCGCGATAATCGCCATGGTCTTATCGATGAAGACCTGTGTTCCGGGGACCAAGGAAGGGTCTGCGGCATGCGCCATCTGCTTCGCGATCTCGCTTTGTGCTGTCCGCAGCGCCGTCCAGTGGTCGTAGGCAAGCCAAAGCGGCATTTTCAGGTGGAAAATGTCGAGCAGTTCGATAAAGTGATTCGACCACCCGGACGAGACTGTGCTGGCTCCCATCGCATATTCGAGCGTCAAATCCCAGCCAATGATCCACGCGAATATCTCGCCAAGCGTGGAATAAGCGTATGTGTAGGCGCTGCCAGCCAGGGGAATCATGGCGGCGAATTCGGCATAGCACAGGGCGGCAAAGGCGCACCCCAATCCCGACAAAACAAATGAGAGCATCAGGCCGGGGCCGGCATAATGTGCACCCAACCCGGCGAGCACGAAAATTCCAGCGCCAATCACCGCGCCCACACCCAGAGCCGTTAACTGGAACACCCCGAGAGTGCGTTTGAGACTATGTGAGCCCTGCTCGTCGGCTTCAGCGAGAAGCGAACTCATTGGTTTCCTGGCTAGAAGTTTCGACATAAGGCTAAATGAACTCTCCTGAGATCTGGGCCCGCGGAACCGGTCCTAAGCAACACGCAAGTTCTGTTTTTTGCGAGACCACAAAAAATACACTGGAATACCACACAGCACAATGATGAGTCCCGGCCAGGTGTATTGAGGTTTGTACCTCAGCAGCACTAAATCAATGCCAACCGCCATGACGATATAGATCGCGGGCAGTACAGGATACCCAAAGGCGCGATATGGGCGCGGGGCATCGGGTTCAGTGCGCCGCAGCACAAACAAGCCTGTGATCGTCAGGATATAGAACACCAAAACGGCGAAGATTATGTAGTCGAGGAGCTGACTGTAGGTTCCGGATAAGCACAAAATGCACGTCCAGATCGCCTGTACCAGGAGCGAAGCAACAGGCGTCCGATATGTGGGATGCAGCGTGCCAGCCCTGCGGAAGAATAGGCCATCGAGTGCCATGGCGTAGTAGACCCTAGCCCCCGCCAAGATCAAACCATTAGCACAACCGAATGTGGAGATCAGGATTGCCAGCGCCATCACATAGGCGCCCGCCGGACCAACCATCACCTGCATGACGGCGGTGGCAACACGATCTTCTGAAGCATACTGAATGCCACGAGCCAAGACGGTAGCCCCGTGTGGATCGCCAGCTAACGGCAGCGCAGTCAGGTACACGAAATTCGCCGCAATATAAATAAGGATTACAGTTCCGGTGCCAATCGCCAGCGAAAGCGGCAAGTTTCTGCTTGGGTTCTTCACCTCGCCTGCGGTAAAAGTGACGTTGTTCCAGGCATCCGCTGAAAAAAGAGAGCCAACCTGCGCAACGCCAATAACGATAATGGTGCCGAGCAGGCCGCCAATACCGATTTGCGAAAAGATTGGGGCGCGGAAACCTGCATTTCGCCAGAAATCGTGAAAATTCGCCGCAACTGCGACCGGGTTGCGTGCAATCGCCAATCCGAAAACCACAAGTCCCAGCAGGGCGGCTACTTTGCTGATCGTAAAAATGTTCTGGATGATGGCGCCCGTTTTCACCCCAAACACATTTACTAAGCTCAGCAACAGAATTATCAAGACCCCAACCAAATTCTGCGTATTGAGGCCGATATCCATGTTGCCCAGAACCATGGGGCCAACATGAATCGGGGGCACCTTCCACAAGTGGATCAGCCAGTGTGTAGACGAGATCGATGGGAAAAATATCCCGAGGAACTTGCCAAACGCCACCCCAACGGCGGCGATGGTTCCAGTTTGAATAACCAGGAATAACGTCCAGCCGTACAAGAAACCCCAGAGCGGTCCGAGAGATTCGCGCAGGTAGACATATTGTCCTCCAGCGTGAGGCATCATGGCAGCCAGTTCCCCATAGGAAAGCGCCGCGGTAACTGTCATGAAACCGGTGACTGCCCAAGCGCCGATCAGCAACGCCGGAGAATTCGTCATGCGTGCGATATCGGCCGAAACGATGAAGATTCCGGAGCCGATCATGGAACCCATGACCAGAGTAGTTGCACTGGTGAGCCCTAGGCCCTTTACAAACTGCTGATCGTTTTTTGCGGATCGGATATCAGGTGATTCAGCGGCAGTGCTTTGGCTTGGGTTCACCTTACATTCACCTGTCCAGGAGAGGAATTCTCCTTCTTGAAGAGTATGAGTACGCCATTCCCCATTGACTCGTCTACATGCCACCGGGTCATACTCGTCCCCACCCGTCGCAGGTACTAAAAGGAAGTGTTGCGGGAACTTTACAACAATATGCGAAGAAATTCCTCTGCCGCTGCTTGAGGGTTGTTTACTAAGTCGGAGATGACCGCTACCGAATCAGCTCCGGCCTCAAGCACAGCCCGGCAGTTCGCCCGCGTGATCCCACCAATGGCGACCAAGGGTTTGCGGGTGAGAGAGCGGGCAAGGCGGACACCATCCAACCCGACCACTGGATCCGGATTTGCTTTGCTGGAGGTGGCGTACACTGGCCCGATGGCGACGTAGTCAGCGTCCGTCTGGTCGGCCACCCCGAGTTGCTCTGGATTGTGAGTAGAAGTTCCGACGATGAATTCCGCGCCGACAAGCCTGCGAACGGCTTGTACTGGAAGATCGTCCTGGCCGACATGAACACCGTCAAAACCTGCAGCCAGGGCCAGATCTGCGCGATCGTTCATCACCAAGGTGACTTCGACGCCGAGAACCCGACGCAGTTCTCGACAATCCGAGAGCATCTGCCGGGAATTGCCCGATTTGTTTCTATACTGCAGCCAAAACACGCCGGTTGAGGCGATTGCTAAGGCGAAATCAAGAATTGCATTGCCCGGATGGGAAGTTCCGGAGAAGCATGCCACATCGACAATCGGGTAAAGTCGCGGAAGCTGCAGTGGCTTTCGGAGGCGTTCGACAGCTAGCCGTTCAGAACCGCGATTCATTCGGATTTTTTCGCGAGCAGCCTTTCCATGAATTTGGTGTCAATTTCGCCGGCGCGGAACTCCGGGTCGGCCAGGATTCGCCGGTGCAGAGGAATGGTCGTGTAAATCCCCTCAATAATGAACATCTCCAGTGCCCGAGACATTCGCGAGATTGCTTCCGGGCGATCCTTCCCTCTTACGATTAGCTTTGCAACCAGCGAATCATAATAAGGTGGTATGACTGCCTCCGAATAGACGGCCGTGTCGACGCGCACGCCGGTGCCGCCAGCGGGATTGAAAGTGGTGATCTTTCCTGCCGATGGCGTGAACTTTTCCGGATGCTCCGCGTTGATGCGGCACTCGATGGCGTGGCCGCGGTGGACAATTGGACCATGCAGTACCGCATCCATTCGCTCACCTAGGGCGATCATCATCTGGCTCTTTACCAGATCGACGTCTGTAACCATCTCCGTAACGGGATGCTCCACCTGGATGCGAGTGTTCATTTCTATGAAATACAGGTTGCCGGTCTCGTCCATAAGGAATTCGACCGTCCCTGCGTTCACATAACCAATCTTGCTCAGCGTCGTCGAGAGCAGGTCGCCAATGCGCTTCCGCAATTCCGGAGTAACTACCACAGACGGGGACTCTTCCAGCAGCTTTTGATGGCGACGCTGAATGCTGCACTCGCGTTCGCCCAGGCTGACCACATTTCCGTGCTCATCTGCCAGTACCTGGAATTCGATGTGCCTCGGTCGCTCAACGAATTTCTCCATGTAGAGGTCGCCGTTGCCGAAAGCGGCAGAAGCCTCGCTTTGCGCCGAGTTGAACAGATTCGGCAACTCTTCTTCATTTCGAATGATGCGCATTCCGCGGCCGCCACCCCCGGCGGCAGCTTTCACAATGACTGGAAACCCGATCTGGCGAGCCCATTCCAGCGCGTCCCCTTCACTTCCGAGCAATCCGTCGGAGCCGGGCAGGATCGGAACCCCGGCTGATTTCATCGCCGTACGAGCCTTTTCCTTTTCACCCATCAGCCGAATAATTTCAGGCGGCGGCCCGATGAACTTCATTCCGCAGGTTTCAACCACTTCAGCGAAATTCGCATTCTCACTGAGCAAGCCATAGCCTGGATGCACGGCGTCCACATTGGCAATCTCAGCAGCGCTGATTACGGCGGGAATGTTAAGGTAGCTATCAGCTACTCGCGGCGGCCCAATGCAGATGGCTTCATCCGCAAAACGAACGTGCAGCGAGTTGCGATCGGCTTCGCTATAGATAGCGACGGTCTTGATGCCCAGTTCTTTGCACGCGCAGATCACGCGCAGGGCAATCTCTCCACGGTTGGCAATGAGGATCTTTCGAAACATTCCTATGCATGCGCACTGGTTGAATCACAACCGGTGCTCTCATTTTCTATTTAGTGATGAATTTCCCACAGCCGAGTTGCCGGTAGTGCTCAACTAGGACGAATGGCAAAAAGTGGCTGCCCGTACTCGACAGGCTGGCCGTTGGTCACATAGCTTTTAGCGACCACTCCTGCGTAATCGGACTCGATCTCATTCATCAGCTTCATTGCTTCGACAATGCAAAGGACCTGCCCGACGGTGACGGAATCTCCAGGTTTCACGAACGCTGGAGCACCCGGCGAGGGCGACTCATAGAAGGTCCCTACGATGGGCGACTTCACAATTTGCCAGGCGGACTCATCTTCTCCGGCGGGTGCGGCAGGCGCAGCAACACTAGCCGCTTGTGCGTTCGCAGGCGCGGGGGGCGAGATCGGATGCGCTACTGGCACCGCTTGCATAGCGGGAACCACGGTCGCAACGGGTGCGGACAGCGATGTGACCGCAAGGGGTTGACTACCGCGTTTTACCCGCAACTTGACATCGCCACGTTCCAATTCAAATTCAGCAATGTCTTTCTCAATCAGAAAATCTATGAGTTCTTTTATTTCTTTCTGGTTCATGCGTCGTTTTGACTTCGTATGACTTAAGCGCAGTTCTTGTCAGAGAGTTATCAGTTCTTTTTGCGTGGGGCACAGCACATCACACCCGCGTTCGGTCACAATCACCATGTCTTCGATACGGACGCCCCCTTTGGAGGGAATGTAGACGCCCGGTTCCAGCGTAATAACCATTCCTGACCGCAACACGTCTGGCTGACCCCGGGCGAGGCGCGGTGCTTCATGAATCTCCAGTCCAACACCGTGGCCAGTGGAATGCGTAAAATACCTATCCAGTTTTGCACGCCTCAAAACTGAACGAGCCGCAAAATCTACCTCTCCAGCGATTACACCGGCCCGCACACTATCGATTGCAGCCTGCTGTGCTTCCCGCACTGCCTCGTACATGCGGCGCTCCTGAGCAGTTGGCTTGCCTACATATACAGTGCGAGTCTTATCAGAACAATAACCTGCGAGTATAACACCGAAATCGAGCACCACGAACCCACGCGCGATCGCTGCGGTCGATGCGCGTCCGTGAGGCAGCGCTGACCGGGCGCCCGAAGCGACAATGGTCGGGAAAGACATTGACTCTGCGCCCTTTTGACGAGCATCGTACTCCATCTCCGCCGCAACCTCGATCTCGCTTGCTCCCGGACGGATTACGCCCAGCGCAGTGTCCAGCAAACTCGAGCCTAGTCGCACTGCATTGCGGATCCGTTGCAACTCGTTCGCATCTTTGATCATTCGCAACTCTTCGACTAACCCCTGTGTCTCGCGGATCTTCAGTGAGCGAGGAATCATGGAACGGAGCGCAGCACGCAAAGCTACCGTTGTATGTTCCGCCTCGATCGCCACGGCACGCACACGGTGGCCGGCCATCCACTGCGCCGCCGCCGCGACGGCCGAACCTGCAGTAATCACGACGCGGGTCCCGCGGGCTTCCGTTTTCGCCTGTTCTTGGTAACGTCCATCGGTAAACAGAACTGTTCCACGGGTGCTTACAACCAGAACGCCAGCACTGCCGGAGAATCCAGTCAGATAACGAACATTGGACAGATGCGTAGCCAGTAAAGCTTCGTGTTTATCAGCGATGGCTGCGAGAGCTTTCTTCTGTCGCGCGAGATAGTCCATGCGAGGGAGATTGTAACCTTTGCGTGCCGGAGAATTTCGAACGTGGTCTTATCCGCAATAAAAAAGGCTCCCGGATCCGGGAGCCTCCAGCAGAGGAATAGCACTAGGTTTGAATGATCTTAGGCGTAACGAAGAAGAGCAACTCTTGGGTTGAGGTGGTCACGGTCCTATGCTTGAACAAGTTTCCAAGCATTGGCAGATCGCCCAGTAGCGGAACCTGCTGAATGTTTATCGAGTTCTGAGTCTGGATAACACCACCGATTACAACCGTTCCACCGTCGCTAACGAGCACCGAGGTCGTCGCCTGCTGAGTAATCAGGGTCGGGTTACCCTGCACTGAACGGCTGAAATCGGGAGTCGTATTTTCCACGTCGATGTTCATGAAGATCGTGTGTTCGATTGTGATTTGCGGCACCACCGTCAAACGCAGGAATGCCTGCACGTAGGTTGTCGTGGGAGGACCTCCCAACTGCGCCTGCGTTACAACCGGAATCTGTAAACCTTGACGGACCACTGCCTGGACGTTGTTCTGGGTAACTACACGCGGACGGGATAGTATTTTCAGCAAACCACGGGATTCAGCCATGGTCAGAATGGCATCCAGACGATAGTTGCCGACCGCATTCATCAGCGAAATTCCGCTGGTGGGATTCACAACTCCGAGGTTCGAGAACAGTGGAATCGCAGCAGGAGTTGCCGTGGCGGTCGTTCCTGTTGGTATCGGTACGCCAGGGACCGTGAAGTACGGAGGGGGATTGACATAACCTGGCGTCAGCGGGCTTACTCCAGCAGAACCGGCCCCACCGACTGTGGTGCCATTTCCGTTGCCCCAACCAAAGCCCAACTGTACCCCTATGTCACGGGCAAAGCTGCGGGTAGCAGCTATGACGCGCGCCTCGATCTCTACCTCTTGAGTCTTGCGATCGAGTTGGGTCATCAGGCGCTGCACTTCAGGAATAACACTCGGAATATCCGACACAATTACTGAATTGGTGCGTGTATCGGCAATCACGTCGCCACGCTGCGACAAGAACTTCTTTACAACTGGAACAACGTCGGCTGCGCGCGCATAACTCAGGAAGTGCGTAACCGAAACCTTGGGAACGGACAGGGCTTCAGCTTCGTTCTTTTGTCTCTGTGCGTCTGCTTCCTTCCGCAAAGTATCGAGCGTTGCGATGCGTAAAACATTACCCTCGAGAACGCGATCGAGTCCGTTGTTCTCGAGCACGATGTCAAGCGCCTGGTCCCACGGCACATCGTCGAGCACGAGAGTCAGCGTGCCATGCACATTCGGATCGAGAACGATGTTGAGTCCGCTGATTTCATGAATGAGCCGGAAGAAATCTTTCAGATCAACATCCTTCAAGTTCACCGAAATCGGCTCGCCGGAATAACGCTTCTGCCCATTGGCCGCTCCACCCTGCGACGGCATGGCAGTGACGGCAGAGGCGAGATTCGAAACGGGCTGTCCAGGAAATGCCTTAGCTGCGGTTGCGATGACGCGTGCGGCCGAATCTGCCTCGTCCTTCGGATTTCGAGTTGGAGCTACAGGCGCAGCGGCTTCGGTCTTGGGGGCGTAAGTGGGGCTGACTACGACAAAGTCAGCCGGCTTGTTCTCGGTTGCTGTTTTCGTTTCCGCGATTGTTTCTGACGCCGCCTTTACGGCGGAAGCGTCCGCTTTCGCAACTACATCCTGCGCGTCGACCGGTGGCCGGGTCGGAGCGACATCCTTTACGGGAGCTTTCGCAGGAGCAGCCGGCGCAGTCGCAGGCGTGATCGCGGGCGAAGCATTCTTCGGTGTGCTATTCGCCTCTGCGTTAGGCGTCTCAGTTTTGATAACTGGCTGAGATGTCTCTTTCAGGGCCGCGTGCGCTTCCGAGTTGCGCAATTTCAGAGTGATCTTGTTGCCCTGCGGCACCAGTTCATAGGGGCGAGCGGATGCCATATCGACAACTACGCGAACGATTGGCGGGTCGGCCTGGAACTGTCCGAAGCGCACTTCCTTGACGTCCGGAGATTGCACCGGGACAACCTGATTCCGGCCCATCGGAATCGCGTTAGGAAAATCGAGAACGATTCGCGGCGGCGAGGATAGCCGCGTTGCTTTCGGCGTAATCGGACCGTTGGTCGCAATCTCTACGTTAGTGGTTCCTTCGCCCTGGACCACTGAAACATTTCGTACAAGCACAGGTGTGGAAGTCGAACTTGCGGCCGCAACTGGCGCCTGGCTCGGCTTGGAGGCGCTCGTTGCGCTCACTGCCGCTGAGCCTTTCGGGGCCACTGGGGAGGCGGCGGGTGCCGCCGATGTCGCAGTCAGTTTATCTGCAACGCGGAGTTCGAGCCCATTCTTCGATTCGCTGACCTTGAGGGCAGCATCAGGCGAGACAGCAAGTTCGATACGGGTGACGTCCGCTCCCGTCGCACCTTTGTAGGTGAGCACGTGATAAGCGTTGACTCCCGACTGGTCGAGTGTACGACTCTTGTCCGCAAACTGTCCGGCTGAAACTCCCGTCAGATCGATGAGCATCAACTTTTCAGTTGGACGATATTCAGTATGCGTGAACGCCCCATTCGCATGGAGGGTAACGACCGTGGCATTCCCCTGCACCGCCACTTGGATGTCAGTGAGCGTTGTGTTGGCAGCCAGTGCCAGTGTGCTCAGCACGAGCAGCATACCTACAAAGCTCAACAGTTGTCTCAGCCTCATCACCGTTTCTCCCCACGCGTGCGCATTGCTTTCGCGTGTCGGCGTTCTCGCCGCTTGAATAATTGCTACCCGATTAATACCTCGAAATTCAATTTACTTCAGCGTTACCGCCGTCGTTGACCTACCGGCGTCACTACACGACCGGTGCGTTCACGCGTTTCACAACCTCATGCGTGCTTGGCTTACCAGTCTTGCTATCGACAGTTTCTTCGCGGAAAACCACCGAATCGCCATTGATCTTCTCAACAACGCCGTGCCAGACCGGATCGTTCTCACGAAGGAAATACGCGCGCTTCGCGCCGTTCTCTACGACGGCGATCATTCCGTTCGGGGACCGGACAATACCTCGCAACAGGATCTGATCCACCGCAAGGCAGTGCTTACCCGACGAACAGTTTGGTCCTTGTGTCGAATTGAGGTTTCTCATCACCGGACTGGTGAACGGATCCCGGCGACTAGTCAAGTCAATCTGCAAGGGCTTCTCTTCGACCGGCTTTTCCGTCTTGATCATTGCTTCTTTTACTTTCGCGGGTTCCGGCTCACTTGTTTTCTTCACGGCAGGTTTTGCCGCGACCTTAGGCCCGGCCTTCACCTTTACGGGCTTAGGCGCAGTCGTGGTGGTCTTCGCGACGGCTGTTTTCGGAACCGGTTGCGGTTTCACGCCAGGAGCTTTCGTCGTAACAGGCTTCACGGCTGCGACAGCTGGAGTTTTGCCAGAGGCTTTCGCCTGCGACGTAGTAGCAGCGGATACCTTCTGCGCAGCTTTCTGGGCTTGCGGCTTCACGGTTGCAGTTGGCTTTGGTGCGTTCTGCACAGGAAGTCGCATGGCCTGATGTTGTATCGGCGAAGTTTGCGGCTGTGCTGGCTGTGTCGCAGAACGTGCTTGCGACTGGATCTTCTGTGCGCCTTGCGGGCTGATCTGTGCCGATAAGATGCCACCGGCAAACAGCGTGACTATTGATATCGCGATTCGCTTCATAATCTTTTCCCTGCTAATTCGCCGCCACGGTTCTTACGGCAGGTCCATTCTTTGCAGGAGCAGACGCTGCCGGCTGCGTATCCTGGGTGTAAAAGGTCGTTGCGACAAAACTGGCAACGACAGTTTCTGACGGAGCGTACCGATATTTCTTCTTTGTCTTCGCGGCGCCCGGATCGCCCACCGATGCCATTTGCAGGTCGCTTACGTTAATGATCCGTTCCAACTTCCCAAGCTTGTCGAAGAAGTTGAGCACCGAGTAGTAAGGCCCGTCGATATCCATCTCGTACGGAGCTTCGGTGTAAAACTCTTTGCTGGCTGTGGGCTTGGTGGTAAACCGCCGTACTTCGATCCCGGCCGCATTTGCCGCGCCCTGAACCATGTGAATGAACTCATCCGTTTCTTTCGTATCGGGCACAATTCGCTTCTGGATCTCGAGCTGTTGTTTCAGATTCTCGATCTGGCGGTCCAATTCCGTCAGCTTCCCTTCGAAAGGACGCAGGCTTTGATTATCGGCTTGCACCGCTTTCAGTTTGTCCGCCGTCTGCTTGTTGGCAGTGATCAGATCGCTGAATACCAGGAAGTAGCAGGCAGCCGTAATCAAAATTGCCGCTCCCGCTACCACCCCGAGCTTGCTTGAAACCGGCATTTCACTCCATTTCGCCATGATCGCCGCCTACCTAGGACTTCTGCTTTTCGCAGACAAGTGTGAATTGAAAAGCCTGCATATCGGTTACTCGGTCGTCCTGTATCGACTCTTTCATCTCAACTGACTTGAAGTAGTTGGATTTCTTCAGAGCCGTAATCAGGTTTGCCACGGAGTTTGCACTCAAGGCTGTCCCCGCGAGATTAATGTTGTTTGCATCCTCGGTCATCGAGGTCAGCCAAACCGCATCCGTGGAGTTCACGGTGGTACTGATGGTATCGAGCAATGAGAGCGGGCCCTGCTGAGCGGCCTGCAACTGGTGAATCACTTTGACCCGGTGATCGTAGGCGTCGTACTGCTTTTGGCGCTCAACATACCGCGCTTTCACTGCCGAGAGCTTCTTGTTTTCGGCGTTGGCCGTTTCCAACTGGCGCTGCAACTGCGTGCCTTTGCTGTTCAGCGTCCAGTAGTAGTAATAGTTGCCAGCCGCGGTGATCACCAGAATGGCCGCGATGATCACGCCCACATTCGGAGCGCCGCCAATAGTGATGGTCGGACGCTTGATTTTCTTTGATTTTGGTAAACCGAGCAGGTTGATCCGGATCATAGGTCTTCAAAGCTCCTTAGTGCCAAACCAACTGCAACCGCTAGCTGACCGGCATTGTTCTGTACGATCTCTGAGCCGCCCGTGTACTCGATGCGCGCAAACGGATTCAGAATTTCTACTGGTAGCGAAAATTCCTGCCGCAATGCTTCCATCAAGCCAGGTACCTTGGCCGATCCGCCGGCGAGATAAATTCTCTCGAGGTGCTCGCCCGCTGCTGTGGCACGGAAGAAGTCGAACGTCTTTTGAATTTCCAGAACGATGATTTCCGTCACTTGCTGCAGGATCGGAAGCTTGGCATCCTCACTGACAGTGCCTACCTTCTCTCCCAGCTTGAGCGATTCCGCGTCATCGAAACTGAGATCCAGTTCCTTCTGCAGGGCATCGGTGTACTGATGGCCGCCCACACTGACGTCGCGCGAGAATAGCCACGTATTGCCCTTCACGATGTTGATATTCATCACGCTCGCGCCAAGGTTCAGCAGTGCAACCGTGGACCCCGGCGCCGGATCGTAGTTGTACTCGTAGCAGTTCTGCAGCGCGAACACATCGACGTCTACAACTGCCGGAGCCTTTCCCGACATCGAGAGAACGTTTGTGTAGTTCAGAATCTTGTCTTTTTTCACCGCGACCAGCAGCACGTCCATCTGTGGGCCGGTCAGGTCCTCGGAAAGAACTTGGTAGTCGAGGTTCACATCCGCGATATCGAAGGGAATGTGTTGTGCGGCTTCATTGTTGATCGTCTGTGCCAACTCTTCTTCCGTCATTGTTGGCACGCTGATGCGCTTCACGATCACGGAGTGTCCGCTAACGGACGTTGCCACTGCTTTCGACTTGATGGCAGAATCCGCGAACAGCTTGCTGATCGCCGTCGCGACACTGGGGCTGTCCATGATCATGGAATCCACCACAACGTCGTTCGCCAGCGGCTCAATTCCCACATGGGAAAGTTCCAGACCAGCACGCGTGCGTTTCAGTTCCACCGCTTTGATACTGCTGGAACCGATATCGAGTCCGACAATCGCTTTGGAACCACCGAATCCAAACATAGAACCCGTCCGCCTTTTCTATCGGCCTGCCACAGCCCGCGCTGTACGCGGCCGTTTCTTGATCTTGCCTTCCCCTACCGTGCTCTTCCGTTCCATCCACGAATCCAAAATGGTTTTTTTAAACTTCCACCGGTTTCCCAGCTTGAATGCCGGGATCTTTTCCTCGTACACGTACTTGTAGAGCGTGTCGGGGCTCACGCCCAGGTACTCGGAAGCCTGGCGAATATTCATTACTTCAGGCGCTTCGACCATACGCTTAAGACCTTTCCACAGGTTTTGGCCCCATAAGGGCGGGGAGAGTCGGCTCCGCTTATGGAGCTTTCGAGGAATTCGTCCTCGCGTCGAAGTCTCAGGGGGGGTAATTGCGAGTTGGTTATATCAGGGTTAACGTAGGCAGCGTCAAGGAGAACTTCGGGTTTTACCCGTGATTCTCCGGTTTCTCTAGTGCTTGTACTTTAGTTTTTTTGGTTCGCGGGATACCAGTTTCGGGGCTCGTTGCGGCGCTGAACTACTATAGCTTGTGGTGTTGTTGTTGATGCTTCGTCATCGCTGCCATTTTCACACGAAGGTCACTGTACTGCCTTGGTTCAAGCGATCTTTTCCCCTGGCCGATCAGACTTGACCGGTCGCTTTTCAGCCCTGTTTTCAAGTGGATAGTGACCACTATTCAGGCAAAGTGGTGTTCTGAGTCGGAGAAAGAGTAAACTCGCACGCGGGGATGGATGATCGCCTCAAAGATTTCCGGCTTCACCTGCGAAGAGCACTCTACGTCCCGCTGCTCATGGCTGTGGTCCTTGCCGCGACCTTCCTGTTAGAAACCTACTTTCTGGGTGCCACGAATCGTTCAGTTCAGGATAGTTACCAACTGATTAACCGTACGCGTTCTGCTCTGAAGCTTGTCCTTGATATGGAGACTAGCCTGCGCGGCTATCTCCTAACCGGAGACTACGGCTTCCTAGCGCCTTACAATGCCGCCCAGGATCGCGTTCCCGGGGTAATACAGCAGATCCGCCGTTCTGTAGGTGGCAATCGCGAGCAAATCGCCCGTATTGATCAACTCGCCGAGCAGTACGACGCTCTGCATCAGCACATGCAGCGAATGATCGAGTTGCGCCAGGCGAATGGCGACTACCACTCGATCGCACTGAACTCCGAGGGCCGAACTCTAATGGAAGCCTTTCGTGGTACGTGGGATCAAATTCTTGGGGCAGAAGAAAAACGACTGGCGGGCCGGGTAGGTGCGGCTCATGACGCCACCTTTTTTGTAATTACCTCCGCAGGCATCTTGTCACTATTGCTGGGGGTCTTGCTTTCGACCTTTACCCGCCGCGAACTTAGGTCCGTAGCTGCTACCTATGCCGAGTCAGTACAGCTTGCTGAAAATCGGGCGGAGGAAACCGAAAGCAGCCGCCGTTGGCTCGCCACCATTCTCGGCAGCATCACGGACGGTGTGATCGCCACCGAAGCGGACGGCAGTGTATCGTTCATGAACGAAGTGGCACGCCGCATCACTGGCTGGACGCTGGAAGAAGCCGCAGGCATTCCCCTCAGCCAGGTTCTCAAGATTGTCAATGAAGTCACTCGCGAACCAATGAAGGATTTCCCAGCGGGAAAGGGGAGCATAAACCCCATCGCCTATTCCGAGCGGCTGCTATTGCTGCGTCGTGATGGCATAGAAGTAGCCATCAACCAGAGCAGTGCACCGCTGATTGACGAGAATGGCCAGACTACCGGCATGGTGGTTGTTCTTCGCGATTTGACGGAGCAGCGTCGATCCGAAGCTGTACTCAGGTCAACTGACAAACTCGCCAGCATGGGCCGACTCGCTGCCAGCGTCGCGCACGAAATTCACAACCCGCTCGATGCGATCGCAAACCTTCTCTATCTTCTGGATCACAGTAAACAACTTGATGAAGCTTCGCGCGAGCACGTCCGGCTTGCCAGCGAAGAGCTCAATCGAGTCACCAACATCTCCGAGCAGATGCTCACCTTCAGCCGTGAATCGCGCGTTCCCGTTCCAGTGAAGATTCGCGACCTTCTGGACAATGTACTTGTCCTGTATCAAGCGCGCCTTCACGCCTCAGAGGTCAGGCTTGAAAAACGCTACGAAGACGTTCTTGAGGTCCGGGCATTTCCTGGGGAACTTCGCCAGGTCTTTTCCAATCTCATTGGCAACGCACTTGATGCCATGGGACCGACCGGTATCCTGACAATTCACGTTCGTCCATCTTGCGATTGGTACAACATGGGAAGGCGCGGCGTGCGCGTGACAATTGCCGACACTGGCGCCGGAATTTCTGAAGCGGATCGCCAACACATCAGCGAGGCCTTCTACACCACTAAGGGCGAAAAAGGAACAGGACTCGGCTTATGGGTGTCGGCCGGTATCGTTCAGAAATATGGAGGGCTCCTTCGCTTCCGCAGCCGCACTGGCGAGCATCACGGAACTGTTTTTCAGGTTTTTCTGCCGGTGGGATCAGCGGTGGCTGTTCCCAGCAGTCCCGCCGCAAAAGGACCGGAATCGACGAGCCGGCAACAGGCCAGCTGAGGGATTACTTTTGCAGCCATGTGCCGGTCTAATGGACCCCGGGATTGCTATGCTACGATATTTGAAAGATGCGCCCTGCGCACCCGTGGCTCAATTGGATAGAGCGACGGCCTCCGGAGCCGTAGGTTACAGGTTCGAGTCCTGTCGGGTGCGCCAGCCTCCTACGAAATCAGTTCTTGCCTGTATTTCAGCGCTGTCTACTGTGCCCTCCCGATTCCGTAGACCACTCCATCTCTGGAACGATTTGTTTGCAATGTCATAAGTCCTGAATGGCCATGAAAGATCACAAACACATATGTCTGTCCGATCACAAACACATATGTCTGTCCCATCAAGGAGCCAGGCTGTGGCGGAAAATTGACGGCTCCGGGGCGACGAGTGTATAGAAACGTGGGCCACAGATACGATCGCCTCGGTGGGTTATCCTATTCATTCGGTGTGTGATAGGCTTCTGTGTTACATCCAATCAAGTTTGCGCCCGCCCGTCTGAATTTACTCATGCACCTGAAGAAACCGAGAAGCGAATCTGTTATTGCAAAGTCATTGCCGTCCAGGGTCGTCGGGCAGATGTTGCCGACCCTTTTATTGTTGATCGTTCTTTTGGCGCCATCGCTTTGGTCCCCGGCTCAACCGGAGTCGAACCCGGTCGCAAATGCTCCCAATTCTCAGGATATTCTGGGTTTCATAAATCAGAGTATCGGCTGGTATCGCCATCTCTCGGTCGAGCAGCAAATCGCTACGGAGCCCGAAGACATTATCTTCCTCAATGACTCCGAGCAACTCGGCAACCAGGTCGTGCATTTGTCCTTCGACTTCGCGCTGGCATATGCCAAAAACCAAGCTCGCACACCGGCGCAGGCAAGCACGTCTTCTTCTACGACCGACCAGTATCAGCGGCTGATTCAGGCTTCGGACAGCGCCGACCAACTTGCGAAATCGACGCAAGTCGAGCTCGATGGCTTGCGCAAGCAACTTGAAACAGCTCCTCCACGTAAGCACAAGCAGCTTGAATCGCAGATTGCGGAGGTACAGAGCGAACTCGACCTCGCACAAACTCGCCGCGATGTATTGCGTAACCTGCTGCAGTTCGTCAGCGTTGCCGGCGGAAACGGCGGCAATCTTGGTGCTCAGCTCGAAGAACTGCAACGCGTAATACCTCCGGAAAACCAAAAGCCTAATGCCCCAACCGGCAACGCCGCACAACAGCGCAAGGTGGAAGCGACCGGGATCCTTGGATTGATCACCGATCTGATCACGCTTTCCAAGAAGATCCACACAATCGATGACACGATTCAGCTAACCAATAGTCTGCAACAGGCCTCGACACAAATTCGCAATCCCTTCGTTTCACAGTTGCGAGAGCTCGTAAAAAGCAGCAACGACATCGTCCAACAGCCGGATTCAACCGACCCGACAGTACTCGCGCAGCAGAAACAGCAACTCGATAGCACGACTGCTCGATTCAAGCAGGTAACTGCACTGACTATCCCACTCAGCAAGCAGACCATTCTGCTGGATCTCTACAAGCGCAACCTGGACAACTGGCGCCAGTCCGTGAAATCGCAATACGGAACGGTGCTGCGAAATCTGCTGATCCGCCTGGGAGTCCTGGCTTTCCTGCTCGGTGTGATCGTGGGTATAGCCGAACTCTGGCGTCGAGCCATCTTCCGCTACGTTCACGACGTCAGGCGCCGGTACCAGTTCATGCTGTTGCGACGCGTGATCATGTGGTTCCTCATCGCCATCGTCGTCGCATTCGCGTTCGCTAGCGAGCTCGGCTCGCTTGCGACTTTCGCGGGTCTGATGACAGCCGGCATTGCCGTCGCTTTGCAGAACGTCATTCTTTCCGTCGCCGGCTACTTCTATCTGATAGGAAAATATGGAGTTCGCGTGGGCGATCGAGTGACGATTTCTGGCGTAACCGGCGAGGTGGTCGACATTGGCCTTGTGCGGCTTCACCTGATGGAACTCGCGACTACCGGGACCGATGCTCAACCTACCGGCCGCGTGGTGGTGTTTTCGAATTCTGTCGTTTTCCAGCCGACGAGCGGACTTTACAAACAAATTCCCGGCACGAGCTTCGTCTGGCACCAGATTTCACTTACGCTGGCGCCCGAAGGCAACTATCGCGAGATCGAAAGACGCTTGCTAGATGCCGTCGAATCCGTATTTAACGAATACAAAGACAGCCTGGAACAGCAGCGGCGTCGGATGCAGCACTCTCTCAGCGTCGTAAGCGACTTTGCATTCCGCCCGCAAAGTCGTTTTCACCTGACGCAAGCCGGCCTGGAAGTAGTGATTCGTTATCCACTGGAACTCGACAAGGCTGCCGAGATTGATGACAAAATCACGCGTGCGCTGTTGGAAGCCATCGAGCGCTCTCCGAAGTTGCGTCTTGTTGGAACGGGAACTCCGAACATTCAGGCAATTTCCGAGCCCACATCACCGGACACTGTCCTAAAACAATAATGGCAAGATAGCGTGCCAAACTGTTCGACGAAGCCTGGGAGAACAACGATTTCGGACGTAGCGTGCCTGAGTTAAGCCAGGCTTTGGCTCTTCCTATTTTCGACTCGGCTGAACTCGCAATGTGAAATCGCATGTACGCCGCAAATCTTTATCACGATCTCGCATACGTCTTCGTCGCAGCCGTGCTCGGCGGACTCGCGGCGCGTGCGCTGCGCCAACCACTGATTCTCGGTTATGTTCTCGCCGGAATTGTTCTCGGCCCGTTCACACCTGGACCCAGTCTGGCCGATACCCATGCCCTGGAAGTGCTGGCGGAGATTGGTGTCATCCTGCTGATGTATTCAATCGGAATCGAATTTCATCCCAGCGATTTGCTTGAGGTGAAATGGGTTGCCGTCGGCGGCGGGGTTCTGGGGATTCTTCTCTCCATCGGCATCTCAATGGCATTGACCTATGTTTTTGAATGGCCTCTCGCTCAAGGCTTCGCGATTGGCGCGATTGTCAGCGTTGCTAGCACCATGGTGCTTTCGCGTCTGCTGATCGATCGTGGTGAACTGCACTCCAATCATGGAAAGGTCATGATCGCCATCACGCTCTTCGAAGACGTTGCCGTCGTAATCCTCACGGTGATCATGCCGGCCTTAAGCGCGCCATCCGGGGAGCGATTTTTGGATCTCGCTAAGTTGCTGGGCAAGGCGCTGGTCCTGCTGATTCCTCTTGGATTTGTCGCAACGCGGCTTATTCCGTCATTTTTGACGAGAGTGGCGAGAATGTGCAGCGAAGAATTGTTTGTGCTGGTAACCGTTGCATTAGGGTTCGGAACCGCGTATCTGACTGAAGCTCTTGGCCTGTCGCTGGCGCTAGGCGCCTTCCTGGGCGGCATGCTGATCAGTGGCTCGGATTACGCGCACGAGATGCTCGCAAAGCTGTTCCCAATTCGCGATATCTTCGTAGCCCTGTTTTTCGTGACCATGGGCGCGCTAGCGAATCCGCGGGTCCTCCTGTCGCACCCAGGCTTGCTGGCTTTCTTAGTTCTTTTGATTGTCGTGGGAAAGTTTGTGATCTGGACAGGTGTGGTCCGTCTCTTCCGGTTCGACTGGAAGACCGCAGTCCTGGTTGGGGTAGGTTTGACGCAAATAGGCGAATTCTCTTACGTGTTAGTTCAGGAAGCCAAGAACGCACACATCGTACAGGACAGCGTCTACAACGCAACGCTGATGGCATCGCTGATAACGATCTTGCTGAACTCCTTCCTTGTCCGCCTGGTCGGCAACAAACTCACAAAGTCGCCGCCAGTTGCGCTAACGGCGGAAGAGACATGACAGAGTGACAACCCGACTTTCTATAGCAGACGCCAAATTCGTATTACCGAATCCTCATCCTCTTTGGCATGTGCATTGCCTACACACTTGTGTTCGGCGTGCAGGGATTTAAAAGCCTACGAGGACAAGATGGCGGAAGAAAACGAAACCGACCGACGCCAGCGCGCAAGGACTGGCATTCTCGAATCACTGGGCGACATTACCTACAGCATCCTGCGTCAGTATGGCGTTGCCCGTTCCGCTTCTGTGGCCTCCCCAGTAACGCCATCTCCAGTTGCTAAGGGATAGCAAAGAAAGGCCCAACGAGTATGCCAGAGAAACTAGTGATTGTCGCCAGCAATCCCCAACCGCACCGGCGTCCTTATCGTCCAGCCATTTGGATCGTGTTTCGGAAGGACAGCGACACCGCCCGGGTTCATTTCGTGCGGAACGGCGTTAGAACGCAAGAAGTTCTGTTAGAACCAACCACAGCGCCACCCACCGGAGAACAATGCGCCATTCCGCGCTCTGGAGTGGGGCTTTCGACGCCTCCGCCGACCATGAAGACAAGGCTTCTTTAGTCTGGCCTTTCTGGAACTTCAGCCAACACCGCGTTGCCAATCCCTTCTGATATATAGTTTTCAGCTTCTCTGAGTTAGAGGAGGCGGGAGCAACGCAAACTTATGACTCCAGGACGATCTTCTCTGGTGGCAATTTTCGCTTTTATTCTCCTGTTTACGACTTCGCTTTTCGCGCAGAACTGGAGCAATCCGGTATGGAGCGACGAATTCACCGGCGCCCCCAATTCTGCACCTGATCCGACCAAGTGGACCTTCGACGTCGGCAACCTCAACGTCAACCATGAATTAGAGATCTATTGCTCGAATCCCATAGGCACCTCGCCAGCACCATGTAACTCCACCACGCCCAGTGCTTATCTGAATGGCAACGGCCAGTTGGTGATCGAAGCGCGAAACAACAATGGCACATGGACGTCGGCGCGTTTAAAGACCCAAGGCATCCCGAGTGAGAATTTTCAGTATGGGCGTATTGAGGCGAGCATTAAGCTTCCTTCCGCGACCGGCCTCTGGCCAGCCTTCTGGATGCTAGGCACGAGCATCGACACGGTCAGTTGGCCCGCCTGCGGCGAAATCGACATCATGGAAAACGTACTGACGGCTCCGCTGGGCGCGAACAGGATTGCCTCTACGATTCACGGGCCCGGATACTCGGGAAGCAATGGCATCTCGAAGCAGTACACGTTCCCGAACAATGGAACGGTGGACGATGGCTACCACATTTACGGCGCGATCTGGTCTCCCTATCTGATCCAGTTCTACGTTGATGACCCATCAAACATTTTTCAGACCATCCCGGCTACGGCTATTCCGTCGGGCACACAGTGGGTCTACAACAATAATTTCTTCTTAATTCTGAATCTTGCAGTCGGCGGTGACTGGCCTGGACCACCCGATGCCAGCACCCCCAGCCCCTCGCAGATGCTGGTCGACTACGTTCGCGTGTACAAAGCTGCTCCCGTCGCTGGCCCGACGATGTCCGCTTCGGCAATGACAGTGACTGCCGGACAAACCGGAAGCAGCATGCTTAACCTGACTTCTACCGCAGGCAGTGGCAAAGTTTTCCTGACATGCTCGAATTCGCCGGCAAACTCGACCTGCAGCGTTAGTCCGAGCTACGTTGATTTCACGTCTTCAGCGACAGCTACAGCAACGGTGAATCTGGCGACTCAGCCTCACAGCAGCGCTCGGCAGCGCTTCAAAGCAGGGCTGTTCGCTTCTCTGGCAATGGGCGGAATTTCTTTTGGAATGTTATTAATTCCCGGCCTGCGCAGGCGTCAAATGTGGCTCGTTCTCGGACTAGGGTTACTTCTGTTGCCAATCCTGGCGATCAATGGGTGCGGAGGCGGCGGATCATCTCCGACTCCAACGCCCGCGACAGGTGGAACCCCAAACGGCAGCTACAACATGACCGTAACCGCGTACACAGTCAGCGGCGATCAGTCGAGCACCAACGTCGCAGTCACGATTAACTGAAGAGGATAGTGAAGATAGAATCACGTGAACGCCGGTTCAGACCCGCCGCTTCGTGACACAAGTCGGCTGCCGAGGTGTTGGCAGCAAACGCAACCGGACGCTACTTCTGTTGCGCTTCCGCAACCGGTTGTTCGGCTGGCTTCTTTTCGTCTTCGCCCTTCATAGCGCTGCGGAAGCCACGGATTCCGTCACCCAGACCCTTGCCTAATTCGCCAATCTTTTTCGGCCCGAAAATCAGCAACGCAATCCCCAGGATCACGAGCAGTTCGGGTAAGCCTAGTTCTCCAAACACAACCCCTCCAAGGCGGGGATATCCCCACATTTACAAACCTATTGTACACGTGGAAGTTGTGCGCCGTTGGATGATCAATTTCGCTTGATCAAGGCATCGGCTTGCGCAATGCTTCCCTTGGCCAAATCGGTCTTCAGCGTGTACTTCTGGTTCGGAAGCAGGCTGATCTCGGTTTCAAACGCCTGGTATCCGGGAAGTTCAATCTTGATCCGATGAGTCCCGGGACTAAGTAACATAGCCCGCCCAACACCAGAGAATTCGTGCACATGGCCGACAAATCCGTCGTCAAGGAACACGGCTGCACGATCGGGATTAACGTCCAGCTTCACCTGCGCGGTCACCTGCGGAGCATGTGTGCGCGGATCCTTGATCATCTTTACATGAATTTCCTTCGTCACGCCGGGTTCGACCAACACGGGCTGCTTGTAGTCCTCATATCCTGACTGTCGGACGACGATGATATGATCGCCCGGCATGAGCAGCAGTCTACGATCGCCCTTGAGCTCTTTGACATAACCGACATATTGACCATCGACCCAGACGCCTGATGTCTTTTCCACCTTGCCCGCGCCATGGATTTCTACTTCTCCGAGAATGGCGTTCCCGGCGAACGCGATGCCGGCAATGAGAACGGTGCAAAGCAGCGCAAGCAGACGAAGTGATTTTAAGCGATTCATGACGACCCCTGTTCCGGAACGTAGGATGAACGATCCTTTTTTCTTAATTTGCCCCATGTTTCGCGATGGCAAAAGCATGGCGCGCAGACGAGGCGGCGATCTTTTCAGGAAAGATTAGCAAGAGTGTAGCTGCAGATGCGCGCTGCTGGAATCGGGTCGGAACCTTAGTTCGTGCCCCGAAGAGGACCTCGTCTCTTTGCTTAGCTGATTAATTTCGCTCCACTTTAGCCACGCTTACGCCGTGGGCTATTGGCTGTCGTCTCTCCGCGGCGGGAAACATCGCAGAGCCGAACCCACCAGCATTCGCAAAACATTCGGTTTTCTTAAAAACTGCGGATTCGCCTTCATTGCCGTATGCGTGGATTGACCACGGTGTACAGAATATCGGTGAAGAAATTCACAGCAACGTAGGTCAACCCGATCGCGAGAATACATCCCTGGACGAGATAGTAGTCTCGATTAGAGATAGCCTGGATCGTGAGCCTGCCAATTCCTGGCCAGGAGAAAATCGTCTCCGTCACGATAGCACCTGCGAGTAAGGCGCCAAACTGTAAACCGATCACGGTAATGATCGGAATAAGAGCATTTCGCAACGCGTGTCTGTAAACGACTGTCCGCTCTGGCAAGCCTTTGGCTCGCGCGGTGCGGACGTAATCCTGCCCCAACTCTTCGAGCATCGAGGTGCGCACCATGCGCGTGAGAATGGCCGCCAACGCGCCGCCCATTGTAATGGCCGGTAGCACAAGATGGGCGAGCGTGCCGGCGCCGGAGACTGGCAGCCATCCCAACTTGATCGCAAAAAACAAAATCAGGATTGGCCCGAGGGCGAAGTTTGGGAACGAAAGTCCAAGCAGGCTGACAAAGCCCAGCACACGATCATCCCAGCGATTCCGTCTTCGGGCCGAACGCACTCCTGCAGGAATCGAAAGCAACAGCGCGACCGCAAGCGATGCCAGGGTCAACTGCAGGGTGAACGGGTAGCGCTCACATATGATCTTCGCTACGCCCTGGTTCAGCCGGATCGATTGCCCCAAGTTTCCGTGCAGCACGTCTCGCCAGTAGTGCAGATATTGCGTTCCCAAAGGCAGATCGAGTCCATACGCATGGCGTGCTGCCTGCAGATCGCCAGCAGCAGCGCCTTCCCCCAGCATCGCCTGAATTGGATCGCCAGGCACCAAGTGGATCAGCAGAAACACAACCGTAATGACGAGCCAGAGAACCGGGATCGCGTACAGCAGGCGGGATGTGATGCTTCGCAACATTAAATTACCGGTGGTAAGTGATTACTGGCCGTAGTACGCTGTGCCGCTTTTTGCCTTCAATCTCTAATTCTGACCTCAAACTTCTGACTTGGTGCTGACTGGCTTCGCTTCTTCGATCTTCACTCTCGCAACACGATGTTCATTCATCCGCATGATGGTGAACTTTCTTCCCTCATATTCGAAGCTGTCGCCGGTACGCGGGATTCGTTGTAACTGATTCATGATGAACCCGGCGAGGGTCTCGAAGCCCTGGTCTGCGGGCAGCTGCACATGGTAGAGCGACTCCATATCGCGAATATTCACTGAGCCGTCGAGTTCCATGGTCGTCGCACCTGGGGCAAGTTCCGGAGGAGCAACATCGAACTCGTCCTCGATTTCTCCAACCACCTGCTCCAAAACATCTTCTACTGTCACTAGTCCCACAGTCGATCCGAATTCGTCGACAACGACTGCCAAATGTCGCTTCGCTCGCTTAAATTCTTCGAGCAGATCGGAAACCGGTTTTGTCTCCGGAATAACGAGCATTTCCCGGCTGATATCGGCGACCTTCATCCCATCCAATCGTGCCGCCCACTCACCGGAGGCGTACGCCAGCCGGAGGCGCGCCCACCGGGACAAATCCTTGCTGTACAGCAAACCGACGATGTTTTCAGGTCCACGCGCCACGTCATATACGGGTACACGCGAATGCTGTTCTTCGACGACGGAGGCCAGTGCGTCGCGCAGCAACATGTTATCGGGAAGGGAGAAGATCTGGGGTCGCGGGACCATAATCTGATTCACGGTAACGTTGCCCAAATCAAGGGCACGGAGAATCAATTCTTCCTGGAACTCCGGCATGGTGCCCATCCGGTGCGCCGCAGTGACGATGAGTTTCAGTTCCTCGGGTGAGTGCACCCCACCTTCACGAACCGGACGAACGCCCAAAACTTTTAATACGGCCCGCGAGGAATGGTTCATCACCAGTAGAAAAGGGCGTGACAGCAGCATGAAGATGTCCATCGGGCCAGCGACGGCCAATGCCACGCTTTCGGTCTTTTGCAGCGCAACGGATTTCGGCACCACTTCTCCGAGGATGACGTGCATGCTGGTGATGAGCAGGAATGCTACGGCTATTGCGAGAGTATGCGCATAGACTTTTGCGGCCAGACCACTACCCATCCAGCCTTCAAAGATCTGCGCGATAGCGGGTTCGCCGACCCAGCCGAGGGCAAGGCTGGACAGCGTAATCCCAAATTGAACCGCGTTCAGGACTTCATCGAGGCGGGAATGCAGTTTTTGAACAGTTCGCGCGCCAACACGTCCGACGGCGAGTAATTGCTGCAGTCGCGTATCTCGTACGCTGATAAGGGAAAATTCTGCCGCAACGAAAAACGCATTGGCGGCTACCAGCAGAACCACGGCTAGCAGTCGCAGCAACACCGAGGCGAACATTGCGCAAATTTTATCATCCGCAGGGCGTACTAAGGCCCGAATCGGTCTGTTTCACGTATAGGAATCTTAGGCTTAGAAGGCTCTCACTGGCTCGTTAGCCGGTAGAATGGAAGTTGGTGTCTAAGAATTTGCCGGGTTCTGCTTTCTTTTTCTGCAATATCCGGTCTAACCGTACGTCTTTAGTTTGGGCAAACCAAATTTCCGGAACTAATTTCACCGATCCCTCGTATCAGTAGGCAGAAATCGCAGGAGGCTGTTGTGGCGAACGGTAACGGCAAAAATAAAAAGAAAAAACGGCTTTTCATCATCGCAGGATCCATTGCACTGATCCTCGTCTTGGTCGTCGTAGTCGTTGCTGCAACCCATGGCGGCACCAAGATTGATCCCTCGAAACTCGCCAAAGTTGAAAAGGGCGACCTGGCTAAGAGCGTCGTTGCGACCGGCAAAATCGAGCCGATCACCAAAGTGGAAGTGAAATCAAAGGCGAGCGGCATCGTGAAGAAACTCTATGTCGACACCGGCGACCGGGTGCATAAGGGACAAATTCTGGCCGAGCTCGATAAAGATGAGATCGAAGCGCAGGTGAATTCGGCGCGCGCGAACTTGCAGGCGGCCGAAGCCAGCCTCACTTCGACGCAGGCCGACTACGAACGCGCCAAGGTCGACGCCGAGGGTGTGGATGTTCCGACCTTGCAAACTGCCTACGAGCGTGCCCAGAAGATGCAAAAGGAAGGCGTGGTCTCCACCGCCGCGCGCGATGACGCGCAACGGGCCTACATCATGGCGGTGAACAAACAGAACGTTGCCAAAGCGCAGGTCGGGGTATTGAAAGCGAAGATCGCGCAGGCGCAAGCGCAGGTGCAGAGCGCAAAGGCAAACTTGGCACAATTGGAAGAACAGTACACTTACACGACGATTGTTTCTCCCATTGATGGGGTGGTTCTCTCGCGCGATGTCGAGATGGGCGATGCAGTCAGCTCCATTCTTGTGCTGGGTTCTTCCGCCACTTTGATCATGACACTTGGTGATACCAGCGAAGTGTATGTGAAAGGCAAGGTCGACGAGAGCGATATCGGCAAGGTTTATCTCGGCCAGCCGGCGCGCATTAAAGTCGAGTCATTCAAGGACAAAACGTTTAACGGCAAGGTCACGAAGATCTCGCCTATGGGTGTGGAGAAAGACAACGTCACCACGTTCGAAGTTCGCGTTTCCATCAATAACCCTGGTGGTGAATTGAAAGCGGAGATGACGGCAAATGCGGAGATCATCCTGGAAGAGCACAAGAACGTGCTGATGATCCCCGAAAACGCGGTGATCTACGACAAGGACAAGAAGGCCTCGGTTGAGGTCCCGAGCCCCAGCGACAAGGACGGGAAGAAGAAGGTCGCCGTCAATCTAGGTATTTCCAATGGCGCCAAGGCTGAGGTGTTGGGCGGACTCAAAGAGGGCGAACAGGTTGTGCTGCAATAGAACCCACCCCTTGGGCAGCAGCACAGGGTCTCTGTGGCCCCTCCAGCGCAGAGACCCTCTTTTCAGATACAACATCGGCATAAAAGGAGAGCACTCATGAAGCTACGCTCTTACTACGTCTGTACGGCAGTCCTCGCGATTCTGATTCCGCTCACGGCCGCAGCCGACATCACCAGTGAAGGCTCGTTCGACCGCACACTCAAGGTGACTGGTCCGGTTTCGATGGATGTCCAGACTGGTTCGGGATCGATCTCCTTACACAAAGGACCGCCGGGAGTAGTTACGATTCACGCCCGCGTCCGCGCTGCCGCAGGTTGGTTCAGCGGGATGAATGCGGATGAAAAGGTGAAGCGCATTGTCGCCAATCCACCCATTGAACAGAGCGGCAACGTGATCCGCATCGGGCGCATTGAAGAATACGATCTCCGCAACAACGTTTCCATCAGCTACGAGATCACGACGCCTTCAGACACAAGTGCAGACCTTCATACCGGATCTGGTTCACAAACCATCGAAGCAGTCCGCGGGCCGATTCACGCGCAAACGGGATCGGGCAATATCCGAGCATTCGACATCGCCAGCGATGGGACATTCCGATCCGGCTCTGGAACGATTGAACTGGAAAACATCGGACAGAACGTCGAAGCGAGTGCGGGGAGCGGCAATATTCGCGCCCATAATGTCGGCGGTTCCTGCAAGGTGAGCACCGGAAGCGGAGACGTGCTGCTGGAGCAATCCGGCAGCGGTGCAGTGGAAGCAAAAGCGGGCTCCGGAACGCTGAGGCTGGAAAACATCAAGGGCAGTCTCGTTGCCAGCACTGGCAGCGGACACATCACCGCCGACGGACAGCCCTCAGGTACGTGGCAGGTACGCACCGGATCGGGCGGCATTTCGATTCAAGTCCCGCCGAATGCGGCTTTCGATCTGTATGCGCACGCTAGCTCGAGTTCGATCAATCTCGGCATGCCTATCAGCGTGGAAGGAGCGCAGAGCCGGCATGAGGTTCGCGGCAAGGTTCGCGGAGGCGGTGGATTCAGTCTGGACCTGCGCAGTGGTTCGGGAAGTATTGACGTACGATAGTTTTTCTATCGCTTGGATTCCCCACCCTTAAGCCAAAAAAATGGCTAACGGGTGGGGCACCTGTTCCGTGATGGACAATGTCTTCAATTACCCAACCAGTACATTATCCAATTACCAATCTTTCTACTGGATGGCACTCGCTCCCATCTGCCTGAGGCTGGCTTTCCGCGCAGCCTCGAATTCATCACCATGTTTCCATGCGATGCGATCTGGCTGTGATGCGGCCTTCCATCCAAGATCAAATCCGAAGCGTACAATCTCAGCAACACCGGTAAAGTCCCAGTTGTCCTGATACTCATCACTGGGCTGATGATAATGCTTCTCGTTGTAGAGCTTTTCCTGCTCTAATCCCCATTCCTTAGGATGTCCTTTGAATTTGATCCCTTCGCTGACCGAGAATGCCGGCACGCCAACGCGGGCCAGGCTGAAATGATCGGAACGATAGTAGTAGCCGGCTCCGGGATTCGAATCCGGCTCGATCTGGAATCCGAAATCGTGAGCCGTTTCCTGCACCGTCGGATAAAACGTCGTCCGGTCGGCACCTGATACTTGTACTGCCTCGGGAATTCCTTCCGGCGCGACGCCGTCGAAATTCAAGCCCAGTGTGATATCGCCGGCAGGAATCGGCGGATGTTCTCCCAGATACTCCGAGCCGAGCAGACCCTGTTCCTCTCCGGTAACGGAAGCAAATAAGATCGAGCGCTTCGGCTTCTGCGTAGACAGTGAGAACGCGCGCGCCATTTCCAGCAGCACCGCACATCCGCTGGCATTGTCGATAGCGCCGTTATAGATGTTGTCGCCTTTCTCGTTCGGATGAATGCCCAGGTGATCGTAATGGGCGCTGTAGATTACAGCCTGATCTTTCAATTTCGGATCGGAGCCGGGCAAAATCGCCAGTACGTTTTGCGAATCGAAAGGACGAATATGGCTGATCATGTGCGCTTTGACCTTGATTGGCAGCGCAATAGGCTTGAAGTCGCGTGACTTCGCGAGTTCCATGAGCTGGTCGAGGTTCTTGCCCGAAGCGTCCGCAATCTGCTTTGCGATGGCCAACTGCACCCACGACGCCAGTTTTAGCTTTGGCTCTCCAGTGGCAACCAGATACGAGCGCTCTCCGCCCCATGAATTGCGCACCACATCCCAGCCGTAGCTCGCCATGTCCGTTTTGTGAATGATGATGGCGCCGACGGCCCCCTTTCGTGCCGCTTCTTCGTATTTGTAAGTCCAGCGGCCGTAATAGGTGAGGGCTTTGCCCTTAAAGAAGTTTGGATCATCGGATGGAGGCTCGTTCACCAGCATCAACAAGACTTTGCCTTTTACATCCGCGTCCTTGTAATCGTTCCACTTATATTCGGGCGCATCGATTCCATAACCCACGAATACCAGGTCTGCATCGACTTCACTGCTCGGCTGCTGTGTTTCATCCATGGCAACAACTTCATCGCCGAGTTTCAGATCCATACTCTTGTTCTCTGGAAGAGCAAGCGAAACCGTGCTAGTAGGCTCCGTAGCGATGCCGACCATCGGAACCTTCTGAAAGTAGCTGCCGTTGTCACCGGCAGGCCTCAGGCCGTATGCCTGGAATTGTGTAGCGATATATTCAGCGGCGATATCGCCTCCGCGCTGGCCGGTGCCTCGACCTTCCAGCAGATCGCTGGCAAGAAACCGGATATGCGCCTTGATGTGATTGGGGTCGATTGCCTTCATTGCGGCCTGCGCCGAAGCCGGCAGAGATGAGCCAGGACCAGCGGCTTTCGCGGGCTCAGGTGCGGGCGCGGGCTTATGGGGTCCAGTGGGGGTGGTCTGCGCAAAAGCAGCGACCCCAAGGATCAGTGTGAATAGAAGGATTGCGGGTTTTCGCATAGCGGTCTCCGAGAGGAAATCCAAAAACCCAGTATTGTACGCTTGTCGGGGACCATAACGCGCAGTGTAAGGACCTGTCAGACATGTTGATTCGCGAAATCGACCACGTTCAGATTGCCGCACCAAAGGGTTGCGAAGATGCGGCACGTTATTTTTTCGGAGAGCTGTTGGAATTGCAGGAAATCGAGAAGCCCGAAGAACTACGTGCACGCGGCGGTTGCTGGTTTCGCGTTGGCGCGCGACAGTTGCACATTGGAGTCGAAGAACAATTCCGTCCCGCGGAAAAAGCGCACCCAGCATTCCGCGTGATGGATGTGGATGCCATATTTCACAAACTGCAGGGCGCGGGAATAATCTGTGAATGGGACGATACGGTACCCGGCGTGCGACGTTTCTTCGCCAACGATCCATGGGGCAACCGATTGGAGTTTACCGAGCCGACATCCGCAGGAAGCCTTACGTCGTACGCCTGACTTCGAGTCTTCGTAGCTCCTCCGTTCCTGCACCACAGTAATGTTGTCTGAACTCGCGTCCCCTTACGATTCCCAGCAACTCTGCTACGATTCTCATATATGTCTTCTGGCGAAGGCTCGGCACCAGCACTGGCTCCCGAAAAGAAGGCCTCTATGGCTGGTCATTTGCCGTTGGACAAGCCGCTCTTTCAGCACACCCTGGCTGCAAGCCGCCGCGGATGGTTGCACGAGATCGGCCTGGAACTGCGCGAGCAATTCTGGCCTACTTTGAAGTACTTGACGCGCACTGACGTCCACACGTTCGGCTTCTCAGTCGCCTGCAACGCGATTCTGTCGTTCTTCCCGTTTGTTGTGCTCCTGCTGACGCTGATCCGGCGTGTCTTCCATTCGGAAGCCATGTTCGATGTAGTGCTTAACTTATTGCGCGACAACCTACCGGCGGGACAGGACTTCATCATCAAGAACCTGCGCTCGATGACACGCCACCACACGGTTCAGGCATTTTCGGTCGTGATGCTGCTTATCAGTTCTACGGGCATTTTCCTACCGCTGGAAGTCGCGCTCAATGGCGTTTGGGGATTCACTAAGAACCGTTCCTACATCAAGAATCAACTGGTATCACTCGGACTGGCGTTCGCGTGTGGTTCGCTCGCGTTGCTTTCGGTTGCGCTCACGGCCACCAATCAGGTCTGGCTGCATTACCTGTTTTTCGGGCACATCAATGTTGTGTCGCGTACAGTCGGATACCTGGTTATGAAGGTATGCGCGGTAATCGCGAGCATCTTCGTCTTCTTTCTCATTTACTGGCTGCTACCGAATGGCAAAGTGCCTGCGAAGGCCGTGCTACCTGCTGCGGTACTGGCCGGTCTAGTGATGGAAATTGCGAAGTACGCGTACGTTCTCTCGTTGCCTTACCTTGATTTCGCTAGTGTCTATGGGCCGTTCTCCATTTCTGTCACCTTCATTTTCTGGGCATTCCTCTCGGGCATGCTTCTGCTGGCCGGAGCACATCTGTCCGCCGTCGGCCGCTCTGCAGAACAAAGAATCAGTTAGGACTCGGAATTGCAGCGGCTTTCGTAATGGGAAATTGTTGCGACTGCTTCCTTAAGTTCCTGCACACTCCTCACAGAACCTCAGATGGGCTGCGCGTAACATCACACTTCCTCCTCTCCCAGGAGTTCAGTTTGAAGCAAAGCTACGCCTGGATGAAGCATGTCTTTTCGTTCTCGATCGCTGCACTTACGCTAGCGCCGCTACCTGCGCTGGCACAGGCACCTGCTACAGCCAGGCTGCCGCACCGTCCGGCGTCGCACAGTGCGGTGCTCGAGATCGAAAAAGCTGCCCCCGCTTTGTTGCGTCACGCCGCCGTGATCTTTTCCGGCCGAGTCGTCGCTATTACGCATCTCGCCCCGGAGGGCGCAGCAAGCAGTAGCATTCAGATCACGTTCATTGTTGAAGATGCAATTCGTGGTGTGCTCAAGGGCGATATCTTTCAATTGCTCGAATGGCCGGGACGCTGGCAGGCCGGCGAACGCTACCGTATCGGAGAAAGATATTTGTTGTTCCTACATGCAGCAAATCCCGCAGGATTGGCCAGCCCCGTTGGCGGAAGCGCAGGACGATTCCTGATCGACGGCAACGGCAACATCGATATCAGCTCTTTGCGACACCTCAGCGGAACGGAGGCTGTCGGATCTATTCAGGTGGGCCCTCCCCCGTCATCACCGATTCCCCTCCCCCGACATGGAAATACGGCGGCAAGGATTCCAGGCCCAACTCAGAGGGTACACACCGAATGACCTTGCGCTCGGTATTCGCGATGGTTCTACTGATTATCGCTGCCTCTGCCCCAGCATTCGGCGGCGGTCCTCTTTACGTCGCCGGAAGTGGATTTGATTCGGCGGTTGCTGGGCAACCGCTGACATGGCCCGGAGGAGTGGTCAACTACTACACCGACCAGGGAAATCTCAGTCCGCTGCTGTCCGGGGCAACAGCGGACTTTTACGTTGCAGACGCTGTGGGCTATTGGGCCAATGTGCCCACTGCTGCTCTAAAGATCACTCGCGCTGGAAAACTGGACGAGGATGTCTCCGGAAGCAATGTATTCAACGCGGGGTATCTGATTCTTCCAACTGACATTCAGCCTGATTCACCGAAATCAATCGGCGTCATCTACGACTATGACGGCAGCGTGATCAGCGCATTTCTCGGGGTGGGTGCCGGCGACGCTGACCTCTGCAACACTAACTCCGTGATCAGCATGGTCGACAAGTTCACTGGTGATGGGCACATCGCTCACGCGCTCATTATCCTGAATGGCAACTGCGTTCTGCTGCCTGCCGATTTGCCCGTCTGGAAGTATCGGATCACCCGCGAATTCGGCCGTATGCTCGGACTCGACTGGTCGCAGTTGAACGAAAACGTAGCCAGCGGCTCGCCTCCCCCTACGAACGACGACTATGCTGGATACCCGCTGATGCATCCAATGGCGGCACTCTGCAGCCCCGGATATGGCTGCATGGCGAACTCGCAGCAGCCCCACATGGATGATCGCGCAGCTATTTCCCGGCTGTATCCGGTCA
>Ga0070738_10000750_pt1 | contig 82899 bp, 79 predicted proteins | sample Coa_R2_2_FD_66446 | JGI IMG/M metagenome (GOLD analysis project Ga0070738, IMG submission 66446) | Surface soil microbial communities from Centralia Pennsylvania, which are recovering from an underground coalmine fire - Coalmine... | ecosystem: Environmental > Terrestrial > Soil > Unclassified ...
TCTGGTAGAGAACGCCGATCTTGGCCTCCGGCTTGCTCTTCAGGAGATACTTGGCAACGACACGCCCCTCGGTCTCGAAATCGGGGTAGAGCGGCACGGTCCACGGGAAGTTCTTGGGATCATTGAACCGACGTCCGCCCGCCGTAATGAAGAGCTGCGGGACCTGCTTCGAGTTGAGATATTTCTGGATCGCGACGTTCGGCACCGTCCCGATCGTGCCCACTTCGGCGAGCACGCCGACGTCCTCTACGAGCTTGCGCGACTGCTCCACCGCCTTCGGCGCGCTGTAGGCATTGTCGAGCTGGGTGAAGTTGATCTTGCGCCCGTTGATCCCGCCCTGCTCATTGAGCATTTCGAAATAGCCGACGACGGCGCGTCCTGCGCCGGCGCCGAACGCGGAGGCGGGGCCGCTGAGCGGCGTTGATTGCCCGAGCTTGATCTCGGTATCGCTGACTCCCGGTCCATAGGCCTTTTGCGCGTGGAGTGGCGTGGATGCCAGCATCGCGAATGCGGCCACGATGCCTAGAGCTCGCCCGAAGTCGCTGTTCAAGGTATTTCCTCCCAATTTTGATCGCTTTTAGGTCTTATCGTAGAAGCTCGCGGGCGATCACCATCCGTTGGATCTGGTTGGTGCCCTCGAAGATCTGCGTCAGCTTGGCGTCCCGCATCATGCGCTCGACGGGATAGTCCATCGTGTAGCCATACCCGCCGAAAATCTGCACCGCGTCGGTCGTGACTTTCATGGCCATGTCGCTGCCGACACATTTGGCCATGCTGGCAAGGACGTTCAGGCGCTTCCAGTCGCCCGCGTCGCCGGCACGGGCGCACTCATAGACGAGGGCGCGTGCCGCTTCGATCTGCATGGCCATGTCGGCGAGCATGAACTGCACGCCCTGAAATTCGGAGATCGACTTCTTGAACTGCTTGCGCTCCTTCGCGTAGGCGACGCAGACATCGAGCGCACCCTGGGCCAGTCCGACGGACTGGGCGCCGATGGTGGGGCGGTTGAGGTCAAGCGCGCGCATGGAGGCCCGGAAACCCTTGCCTTCCTCTCCGACGAGATTTTCAATCGGGACCCGGACGTTGTCGAAGAAAATGGGCGTGTTCGGTGCGCCACGAAAGCCCATCTTGCGCTCGTGCCGCCCAAAGGTGATTCCCGCCATGTTCTTCGGTTCGACGATGAAGGCGCTAATGCCGTCGGCGCCGGGACTATCGCTGGTCCGCGCCATCACGACGATGTAGTCGGCCGCCACTCCGTAGCTGCACCATTGCTTTCGGCCGTTGAGGACGTAGCAATCGCCGTCCTTCCTAGCGCGCGTGTTTATGGCCGTCACGTCGGAGCCCGCCTGCGGCTCGGAGATCGCGATCGCCGTCACGATGCCGCCTCGGGCAATGATCGGCAGGTATTTCTTCCGCTGTTCCTCGGAGCCGAAGTGGAGCAGCGGCATGATGAACATCGTGTTCAGCGCCGCGATCGACGCACAGGCGGGGGAGAACCTCGATATCTCCTCACGCGCGATGCAGGCCATGGTCAGATTGCCGTTCGGCCCGCCATATTGCTCGGGGACCCAGAGTTGCATCAGTCCCATCTCGCCGAAGAGCTTCACGAGCTCCAGGGGAAGACGATCGGTCTCGTCGATTTCGGCTGCGATCGGCGCCACGTGTTTGGTGGCCATCTTCCTGACGTTTTCACGAAAGGCGATCTGCTCCTCGGTGAAGCTCATGGACGTCTCCGGTGATTTTTTCGTTGGGAGGCCAAAAAGGGGCTTCCATTGAATGGGTGATCCATTTAATAATTCACCGCATGTCGACCAAGTCAAGCCCTCAAGCCCCCGCCAGCCCGCGCACGGCATCGCCTAAGCGGCGGAGCCGGACCTCGGATCACCGCGCGGCCGGATCACATGCGCCGCTGTCGTTTCGGCCCATTCACACGCGCCGCGCCTTCGAGGAGATCTGCGAGCGGATTCGCGAGCAGCTCGCGCTCGGCGTTCTTAAGCCGGGCGACAAGCTGCCGCCCGAACGCGATCTTGCACAGCAGCTCGGTGTCAGCCGCAACGTCCTGAGAGAGGCGCTTCGCAGCCTCGAGATGGCCGGCGTGCTCCGGCTGCAGAAGGGCGTCAAAGGTGGTGCCTTCGTCCAGCAGGGTGATACCAGCCGCATGAACGTGGTCATGCGCGACATGCTGAGCCTGGGAACGATCTCGATCCGCGAATTGTCGGAAGCGCGCGTGCACGTTCTCGACCTCGTCGTGCGTCTCGCCTGCGTGAACGCCCGCCAGTCGGATTTCGAGGCGTTGCAGGCAAATGTCGAACGAACGGAGCTGTTTACCCGCGAGGGACGGCTGCTCGAGCGGGTCGAATGCGCGCGAGAGTTCTACAAATTGCTCGCGGTGGCCTGCGGCAACAAGGTGATTGCGATGATCACCGATGCGGTGACCGAGATCCATATGCGGTTTGTCTATGCGAAGGTCGCATCGAGCGGGGTTGCGATGGCCCGATTGGGCGAGCGGCGCCGGCAATTCTTGGCTGCGCTGCGCGAACGAAATACCACCGCCGCGGCCAGATTGATGCGGAGTCACTTGGCGGCTGTTCAGAAGATGCTCGAGCAGGATCCCGGGGCCATGTCCCTTCAGGTCGCTTTGGCGGAAATGAAGCCTGGCATGAGACGATGAGTGCTCGTTCGGCAGGAAGCAGGGTGTGAATAAGAAGAACAGCGGAGGAAAATGTGTCCCGATATGCCAAATATGAATGCCTTACTGTCGATGTAACCGACAAGGTCGCGACTGTGACCTTGAATCGGCCGCAAGCGCGCAATGCGATCAATCAGAAGCTGATCCGTGAGCTCCGCACCATCTGGGACGATCTTGCCGACGATCATGCCGTCAACGTCGTGGTGCTGACCGGCGCCGGGGAGTTCTTCAGCGTCGGCGGTGATGTCAAGGCGATGTCCGAGCGGCCCGGCGGCGACGTGCTCGAGGAGGGCGAGGTCCACGACCCGATGATCAGCCGCCGCGGAGTGACCCGTCAGCTCGAGCTCGACAAACCGATCATCGCGGCCATCAACGGCGATGCCATCGGCCTTGCAGCGACCCATGCGCTGCTCTGCGACATCACCGTCATGGCAGAAGATGCGCGCATCGGCGATACGCATGTGTCGCGGGTCGGTCTGGTGGCCGGAGACGGCGGCACGGTGATCTGGCCGCTGCTGGTCGGCATTAACAAGGCGAAGGAATTCCTCATTCGCGGGACACTGTTGAAGGGCAAGGAAGCCGAGCGGATCGGCCTCGTCAATCATGTCGCGCCCCGGGCAGAGGTGCTGGCGAGGGCCCGCGAGATCGCAATCGAGCTCGCCAACGGTCCCACCTGGGCGATCCGCTGGACCAAGCTGTCGATCAACCAGATCGTCAAGGACCGGGTGAACATGTTGCTCGAGGCCTCGATGGCGCTCGAACAGGTGACGTTCGAGACCGCCGACCACAAGGAAGCGACGATGTCCTTCAAGGAGAAGCGCAGGCCCAGGTTTGGCCAAGGTTAGCCGCCGATGGATGCGGCGGAGCTTCCGGGCGACGACATCAGGACGATGCTCCGGGAATCCGTGCGCGGGTTTCTCGGCGAGCATTGGAGTGCCGATTGCGTCAGGCGTGGTCCGTCGTCGCAGGAGGTTGCGGCGATATGGACCAGGCTTATCGGGCAGGGCGTTGCCACTCTTGGCAGCAATCGTGACGAGGGCGGGCTCCGCGAGGTGGCAGTCGTGCTTGCGGAGCTCGGGCGGGCCGCGTGCCCGGCTCCGATGTGGTCCGCGGCGCTTGCCAATTTCGCGCTCTCGACTTCGACGTGCGAAAGCGCCGTTGATTGTTTGAGCAAGCTGCACGCAGGCTCCTTGCGGCTGGCCTTCTCATTCGGGACACTGGACCCCGATGCGGGTGCAGGCGCGATTCGGGTCAGGGGTGATCGTGCGGATGGGCTGCTTCGGTTTGTTGAAGCGGCGGGGAGTTGCACGCATCTTCTCGTCGCAATTGACCACGCGGTCGTCGGGCTCGTGGCATTGGATGCCGCGGGTGTGGAGATCGTCCCGACCCGTGCCATGGGCGCATGGGTCCTTCATGAGGTCCGGCTCGATGCGGTGCCCGTCACGATCATGTCGCTGGATGATGCGGTCCTCGATGATCTCCTCATCAAGGGAAAGCTGGCGCTGACGGCGCGGGCGCATGGCGCTGCCCGGCGTGCCTTCGAGCTGGTGACGGACTATGCCAGGGAACGGCATCAATTTGGCCAGCCGATCGGACGATTCCAGGCCATCCAGCATAAGCTCGCGAACGGGCTGATTGCCCTCGAAGGCGTGCGCCTGATCGTGGATCATGCGGCAAAATTGCACGACCTCGGTCATCGCGACTGGCGCTACTTCGCTAATTGCGCAGTCGCCTTCGCAAGCGACGCCTTGAGGCGGGTGTCGCTCGAGACCCATCATGCGTTCGGCGCCATCGGCTACGCCGACGAACATGAGGCGCCGTTGCACTTCAAGCGGGTGCACCTCGATACGATTGCGCTGGGCGGAGGGCCGCACGCGAAAGGGTCGTTGGCCTCCTCGTTGCTGGATGCCGGCAGCTCGGGCCTGCCCGAATACGATCTCGGCGACGCCGGTAACGGCCTGCGCCACGAGGTCAGGGCATGGCTGGCGCAAAACTGGTCGCGCGAGCGCAAGGCCGAATTCGATCGCAAGCCCTTCTCTAAGCGGGAGTTCGATGCCGATTTCGCGCGCGACATCGGCAAGACCGGCTGGATAGGCCTCGGCTGGCCCGAGGTGTTTGGCGGCCAGGCGCGTTCAGCGCTCGAGCAGATCGCGTTCATGGAGACGATGGAACGGGCCGAGGCGCCGCGTATTGGCGCCGCGATCCAGGCCAACGCGCTGATGATGTTCGGAACGCCGGAACAGCAGCGGCGATATCTGCCCGAAATTCTTCGCGGTGAAGCCATGCACGGCATGGGCTATAGCGAACCGCAAGCCGGCTCCGACCTCGCGGCGCTGCAGACCAGCGCGGTGCGCGACGGCGATCACTGGGTTATCAACGGCCAGAAGATCTGGACCACGACGTGGTGGGGCAAGTACATGTTCCTCGCGGCGCGGACGGACAAGGCCGCGAAGCCGCCGCACGCCGGCATCAGCATGTTCATCGTGCCCATGAACGCCGCGGGAGTGACGATCCGGCCGGCGACCACGATGTATGACGGCTCCTTCGCCAACATCTTCTACGACGACGTCCGCATTCCCCTGCAGAACCTCGTCGGTGAGGTCAACGGAGGCTGGAAGGTCCTGACCGGCGCGCTCGCATTCGAGCGGGGACTGGTCGGGGGGGGCATCGTCCTGAAGGTCGCTCATGCCTTCGAGCAGCTGCGGCGGCACGTCATGGAGAAGGACGCTGCGGGAACGGAGCTGAGCGACGATCCCATCGTGCGCGACAGGATGGCGACACTGGCCGCCGAGATCGAGATCGGGCGTCTATTGATGATGCAATGCGCCGAGCTCGCGGCAGGCGGCGTAACCCCGCCGGAATACGGCGCGATCAGCAAAGTATTCTCGGGGGAGTTGATGGAGCGCTTCGGCGAGGCGGCGCTCGATATCCTCGGCATGCGCGCGGCGCTATCGGAGCAGATGCCCGGAGCGATCGACAATGGCCGTTTCGAACAGAACCTGCGTCATTCGCTGATGTGGGTGATCAGCATCGGCACCAACGAGATCCAGCGGAGCCTCATCGCACAACGGGCGCTTGGGCTGCCCAGATAGGAGTGACCGCATGCAAGAGCAGGAGACTGCGACTCTGCCGCTCGATGGTGTACGCGTGCTCGACTTCTCGATCATGCTGGCCGGTCCCTATTGCGCGAGGCTGCTCGCGGACGCCGGCGCGGAGGTCATCAAGATCGAGCCGCCCGAGGGCGACGACATGCGTCTGCGGGCCCCGTTGCGGAACGGCCAGAGCGCCTATTTCGGCCAGCTCAATGCGGGCAAGCGCAGCCTTGCCCTTGACTTGAAAAGTGCAGAGGCGATCGAACTGGTCCGCCGGCTGGTCAAGGAAACCGATATCCTGGTCGAGAATTTCCGGCCGGGCGTGATGGATCGGCTTGGCCTCGGTTACGACGCGCTGCGGGCGATCAATCCGCGCCTGATCTACTGCTCGATCTCAGGCTACGGGCAAAGAGGTCCGGCCGCGGAGCGCGCTGCTTACGCCATGATCGTTCACGCTGAAAGCGGCTTTGATCGCTCGCTGATGCGGTATGCGGGCGATCGCGACCGGCCGGCGGCGGGTGCCGTTTTCGTCGCAGACGTGCTCGGCGGGATCTTCGGCTATTCGGCGATCCAGACCGCGATGGTCCAGCGCGCACGAACCGGGGCGGGCCAGCGGATCGATGTCGCCTTGATGGACTGCATGCTCAACCTGCTCGTCTACGAATTGCAGGAAGCGCAATTCCCGCCCCAGGCGCCGAGGGCCGCCTATGGTCCGGTCCGGGCTTCCGATGGCGACATCCTGATTGCGCCGATCACGCCGCGAAACTTCGCCGCTCTGTGCGAGGTGACGGGGCAGGGCGAGCTCGCGAACGACCCGCGTTTCAGGACCGTGCCCGACCGGGCCGCGAACTGGAGCGCGATGATGCAGGTCGTCGAGAAATGGACTGAGCAGCGTACAGTGCGCGAGTGTATGGCTGCACTTGATAAGGCTGGCGTTCCCAGTGCCGAATATCGCGATCCGGGAGCCGCCTTGACCGATCCGCACCTCCTTCAGCGAGGCGCATTCGCGACGATTGCCGATAGCGCCGGGGAATTCCTGGGCGTCAATGCGCCATGGAAAATGTCGGGGGGGCCGACGGCCATGCGGCGGGAGATCCCCGCGGTCGGAGCACACCGGGACGATGTGCTGTCCCGAGTCCTGGGGCTCTCCGATGAAGCCATCGCCGGCCTTGCAGAAACGGGGGTGTTCGGAAGCCCCAACGCCCGGTCGAAAGGTTAGTTCGCATGAGCGCGCCGGAGGCCATCCGTCCCATGAAAATCATTGCTGCGATTGCAAATCGGCCGCGCGATCCGTTCGAGATCGGGGCTTGCGAGCTCTCGGCGCCGCGAGCCGGGGAAGTCCTGGTCCGGGTGCACGCGTGCGGCATCTGTCACACCGATCTGGCGGTCAAGCTCGGACACATCCCCGTGCCGATGCCGAAGGTTCTGGGCCATGAAGGGGCGGGCGTGATCGAAGAAGTCGGCCCCGGCGTGACGTCCTTCCGACCCGGCGACCATGTGCTGATGAGCTTCGGCTCATGCGGTGAGTGTTCGAATTGTCGCGATGGCGCGCTCGGCTATTGTGATCAGTTTCGTGCCATCAACCTGTTCGGAAACAGGCCCGGCGGTTCGGCGCTGACGCGCGGCGGGAGCGAGCTTAGCGGGCATTTCTTCGCACAATCCGCCTTCGCGACGCACGCCATCGCCACCACCAGGAACATCGTAAAGGTCGATGCCGATCTGCCGCTCGAGCTTCTTGCGCCGCTCGGATGCGGCATCCAGACCGGGATGGGATCCGTCATAAACGTGCTTCGGCCGCAGGCCGGGACCTCGATTGCGGTCTTTGGCGTCGGCGCAGTTGGCCTCTCCGCCATCATCGCGGCGCGGATCGTCGGTTGCTCGACGATGATAGCCGTCGACATCGTACCGGAGCGGTTGCGCATGGCGCGAGAGCTGGGCGCGACGCATGCGGTGTCAGGCCGCGCCGATGATCCGGTGGCGAAGATCGTCGAACTGACGCGAGGCGGTGCAAATTTTTCGCTAGATACGACGGGTGTGCCAACGGCCGTGGCGAACTCCATCAATTGCCTGCGTGCGAGAGGAACCAGCGCGCAGGTTGCGGCGCCGCCCCGCGGGACCCTCTACGCGGCCGAAGCAAGCGTCGTGGTCAGCCGGGGAATTGGCATTCGCGGTGTCGTCGAGGGCGATGCCAACCCCGAGCTGTTCATCCCGCGGATGATCGGTTTCTCCCGAGACGGGCGGTTGCCGCTCGACAAATTCGTCAAGACTTATCCGCTCGCAAGGATCAACGAGGCCGTCGACGATCTCGAGAGCGGCCGTGTGGTCAAGCCTGTTCTGACCATGCGGGAAATCGGGAGCACGACATAAGACATAAAACAACCAGCGAAGGAGGAGAGATGCTCGATATTGCATTGGACAACGCAATCTCTGATCACCGGACCTATGGGAGTTTCGACATGCAGCACCGGCTGTTTGGCCGGTTGCGGCGCGAAGATCCCGTTCATTGGACGCAGCCCGACGGGTACCGTCCATTCTGGACGATCACCAAATATGCCGACATCATCGAAATCGAGCGCCAGCCTGATCGTTTCATCAACGCGCCCAGGACCAAGCTTCTCAGCGTCGAGTTCGAGAGCAAGGTGAAAGAGGCGATGAGCGGCAAGCCGATGCTGGTTCGGGCGCTGCCCCAGATGGATAATCCGGATCATGCCAAGTATCAGAAGCTGACCCACGCCTGGTTTAAGCCGCGCCACATTCGAACACTTTCTGAGCGCATGGCGGCGCTCGCAAAGGACAGCGTCGACCGACTTGTCGCGATGGGGAGCGCGTGCGACTTCTACAATGACATCGCGATCTACTATCCTTTGCGCGTCCTGATGACGATCCTTGGACTGCCGCGGAGCGATGAGGCGCGGCTACTGAAGATCACCCAGGCTTATTTCGGCGGTGGGGATCCGGAGATGCAGAAGGGCTCGGATCTGATCGACGCCACGCTCGCCTATGTCGACTATTTCAAGGATGTTGCGCAGGAGAGGCGGAAAAATCCGAAGGACGACGTGGCAACGGTTATCGCGACGTCCGAAATCGACGGGCGGCCGATCGAGGACTTCGAGGCCTATTCGTACTACATTGCTCTGGCGAGCGCAGGCCACGATACGACGAGCTCAACCATCGCCGGCGGTTTGCTCACATTGATCGAAAATCCGGATTGCATGGCCCGACTTCAGCGTCAGCCCGAGCTGTTGCCCGACGCGGCGGAGGAAATGGTGCGTTGGGTGTCGCCCGTCAAGCACTTCTTCCGTACGGCCGCGGCCGACTACGAACTTCGCGGCAAGACGATTAGGGGCGGGGAAAGCCTGCTCATCAGCTATCCCTCGGGCAATCGCGACGAGGAAGCTTTCGATCGCCCCTTCGAATTCATTCCCGACCGCTCGCCCAATCGTCATCTCGGTTATGGCTTTGGCATTCATGCCTGCATCGGCAGACACCTTGCCAAGGCAGAGGTCGTGGCCTTCTTCCGCGAACTGCTGAGCAGGGTCGAGCGGATCGAACTCGCTGGCGAACCGGCCTGGACCGAAACTTCCTTCCTCGGCGGAGTGAAGCGGCTGCCGGTGCGCTATTCGGCACGGTAGGAGGCTTCTGACGATCAGGACGCGTGCGCTCCCGACGGCAGGACCAAACGAGGTCAGGTTTCTGAGGAAGGGGGCGGCGTGGCCGCGGCTTTTGCGATCGCCAGCATGCACTTGAGAAAGTGCGCGCGATCCTCCTTGCTCAGGGGCGCGAGCAAGGTGTTCTGAAGCTCCGCCGCGGCGGGCACGACGCCCAGGAGGGCCTCTTCGCCTTTGGCGGTGATCTGGACCTGGATCGACCTGCGGTCTTCCGAGTTGTTTCTTTTCGAGATCAGCTTCCTTGCCGTCATTCTCTTGAGCATCTCGCTCAACGTATTGCGATCGCTACTGATGCGCTCCGCGAGGGCGGACGGCGTGAGGGGACCGTCCTGATAGAGTGCGATCAACACGCCGAACTGCCGCGGCGTGATATCGCTCTGGCCCGTCAGGTCCTGGTAGAGCACGTCATAGCGTGCCTCGAGCAATCGAAGCAGAAATCCGATTCCTCCTTCGAGGCGCCAGTTGCGCGCGGTGTCTGCCGCGCTCGCACTTGTTCCCTTGGGGGTTGACATGCCGTGGATGACCTGAATTGTCGAAAAACGCCTAGGCGTTAGCAGCTTGGCCGCCGGCCCTCAACCCCGCGCCCGACGTGGCCTCCTGTGCGCACCATCCAAGGTGACAGAGGTGCAAGATTCGCTATTGCAAATCGTTCGCCAATATAGTACGTATACGTATCAATAGAGACGCCAAAGACGTGACGTTGCCGGGGAGGACTGCTTGAATCTGCGCGAGCTGTTATCGATTCCCTATCTGCTCGAAGCCGAGGCGGTCGAAACCGAGCCCGGCAAATGGCTCGTGCGACTGTCCTACCCCGAACTGCCCGGCTGCACCGCGGAAGGCGCCGTCATCGAAGACGTGCTGAAGGCATTGGAGCGGTGCCGGATCGAAACGATCGTGGATCTCGCGGAGACGGGGCGGGAACCGCCGGTGCCGCGGAAGCCATTGGCTGCGGCCGATCCGCTTTGGACCGCAAATGATCTCGGACTGTCAGGCCGCGTTGCAGCGCTCTTGGGCGGTATGCCCAAGCAAGACGCCTGATGGCGCGCAATCCAAAGGAGGAACGTTATGCTCTCGCGCGAGGACAACGAACGGTTGGTGCGGGTCGGAGAGGGGACTCCTCTTGGGGATCTCTTTCGGCTGTACTGGATTCCCTTCCTGCCCTCGGCCGACCTGGTCAATGACGGGCAGCCGAAGCGCGTCCGGCTTCTGGGAGAGGACCTCGTCGCCTTCAGGAATTCCGAGGGGCGTGTCGGGCTGGTCGATCAGGCCTGTCCGCATCGCGGCGCACCGATGGTCTTCGCGAGGAACGAGGACTGTGGCCTGCGATGCGTCTACCACGGCTGGAAATTCGACGTCACGGGCGCAACGACGGATATGCCAGCCGAACCGGTCCGCAGTCGGCTCAAGGAGCGCGTGCGGATCAAGGCCTATCCGTGCCGCGAGCGCAACGGGATGATCTGGACCTACATGGGCCCCGATCAGGCTGATCTTCCTCCGTTGCCGAATGTCGAGTGGAATTTGGTCCCGCAGGAGCAGGTGCATATCTCCCTGCGCGTCCAGGAGTGCAATTGGCTTCAGGCAGTCGAAGGCGAAATTGATTCAGCCCACGCGCCGCTGCTCCACGGTCGATTGGATTCGCAGGGCTCGACGAGTGCATGGATCCAAAAGCGGGACCTTCGCCCAACGTTCGAATGCATCAAACAGGATTTCGGGATGAGCATCGCGGCGCGGCGCAACTATGACGCCAACACGCTGTACTGGCGCGTCAATCAGTTTCTGCTGCCCTTCTATACGCTCGTGCCGCCGTTGATGCCGTTTCCGGATCTCAGCGGGCATGCCTGGGTGCCGATTGACGACGAGAACACGCTTTGCATCATGTTCTCGTACCATCCATCGCAGCCGCTGATGACGAAAACCCGTCAGGTCTTCTCGGAAGGGCACAATGGGCGCGAGAGCGGGCACGCCAGCCGCCACGCACTCGTGCAGCATCCGGTGACGGTCCCATACGCGGGCTACTGGACGAAATACAATCCGCAGAACGGCTTCCAGTTCGACTACAGGGCGCAGCAGACGACCTGGTTCTCCGGCCTGCCGGGCTTGTGGGTCCAGGACGGCGCCTGCCAGAGCGGCGTGTCCCCAATATTCGATCGTACCAGGGAGAACCTCTGCTCGAGCGATACGGGAATCGCGATGACCCGGCGCTTCATCCTGGAAGCGCTCGGAGCCTATCGCGATCACGGCACGAAGCCGAAGGGCGTGACCGATCCCGACGTGTTCATGGTGCGCGCCGTGTCGATGCGGCTGCCGCCCGAGGAGTCATGGGCCGACGTCGGCGCACCCTTCATGCGGGCCAGACTGGGCGCGGATTTCGGGTACGAGATGTGAGTGCTTCCCAGGCCATTCACGCGGAGGCTCGCTCATGAGCGAGGGCTTGATCGACGTTCGCGTCAAGCGCATCAGTTATGAGGTGGACGGGATCAATTCCTACGAATTGGTCTCGGCGGCCGGCCGCGATCTCGATCCCTTCACGGCCGGAGGCCATATCGACCTCCATCTGCCGAACGGCATGATCCGCAGCTATTCGCTGGTCAACGATCAGCGTGAGCGCCACCGCTACGTCATCGCGATCAACAGGGAGCCGGCGGGGCGGGGTGGCTCGCGCTTCCTGCATGACAATCTCAGGGTGGGCGCCATCGTCAGCGTGTCGCGACCGCGCAACAACTTTGCGCTTTGCGAACAGGCTGAGCATTCGATCCTGATCGCGGGCGGGATCGGAATCACGCCGTTGCTGTCCATGGCCAGCCGCCTTGACGCGTTGGGGCGCTCTTGCGAGTTGTTCTATGCAGCCAGGGCGCGGCACGCCGCCGCGTTTCTCGACGAGATCGAGGTGCTCGGGTCTAAAGGGTTCCTGAAGGTGCATCTCGACTTTGACGACGAGCGATTGGGTCGAATGTTCGATCTGTCGGCTATCGTTAAGCGTGCGCCCGGGCGGGCTCACCTCTACTGCTGTGGCCCGCAGCCGATGCTTGAATCATTCGAGGCGGCGGCGAAGGATCGCCCGGCTGGTCAAGTGCACGTGGAATATTTCCAGGCCAGGGAGGCCCCCGCAATCGAAGGCGGTTTCGATGTGAGGCTCGCGCGCAGCAACCGGACCATCGCGGTCAAAGCCGGAAAAACCATCCTCGATGCGTTGCTTGATGCAGGGATCGCCGCAAACCACGCCTGTTCAGAGGGCGTCTGCGGCACGTGCGAGACGCGGGTGCTCGAGGGCATCCCCGACCATCGGGATCAGTTTCTCAGCAAGGACGAGCAGGCATCGAACAAGACGATGATGATCTGCTGCTCGGGTGCGAGGTCCGGCACGCTGGTGCTGGATCTCTGAAAACAAGAATGTCGTCAACAGGTGGAATGTCGTGAAAGTCGCTTTATGCATTCTGGAAATGTCTTTCCTCATCGCCAGCGCGTGCCCGCCAGCGTTGGCGGATGGAGCACGGACGATGAAGATCGGCATTCTCAATGATGCTTCCGGCCCATATTCGGACAACGCTGGTGAGGGCTCGGTCACGGCGGCAAGGATGGCGGCCGAGGACTTCATGCAGCAGCGTCCCGACTTCAAGGTCGAGATCATCTCGGCGGATCACCAGAACAAGGCGGATGTCGGGGCCGCCATCGCCCGCCGCTGGATCGAACGGGAGAAGGTCGATGCCATAGCCGACGTGCCGAACTCCGCGGTTGGTCTTGCCGTCAACGAAGTGGTTCGCGGCAGCAAGGCGGCGTTGATCGCCTCCAGCGCAGCTTCATCCGATCTGACGGGGAAGTACTGTTCGCCCAACACGATCCAGTGGACGTTCGACACCTGGGCTGCCTCGCACACCATCGGCAATTTCCTCGTGCATCATGGCGGCAGGAAATGGTACTTCATCGCAACCGACAATGCGCTCGGCAAGTCCATGGTGCGGGACGGCACCTCGGTCATCAGTGCGGGCGGCGGCACCGTGGTCGGGTCGGTCAATGTCCCTATAAACAATGCCGATTACGCCTCGTTCATACTTCAGGCGGACGCGTCCGGCGCTGACGTGATCGCGTTCGCGACCGCCGGCGGCGACACCGTCAGCCTGATTAAGCAGTCCGCGGAGTTCGGGTTGAAGCAGAACGGCAAAACCTTCGCCGCGCTGCTGACTACGACGAATGACGTCGAGGCGAGCGGGCTTGCCGTAGGACAGGGCCTCATCATCACCCAGCCGTTCTATTGGGACCTGAACGATGCCGGCCGTACCTGGTCGGCGAAGTTCAGCGCGCGCCAACATGATCAATCGCCAACGGCCTTCCATGCCGGGGTCTATTCCTCGGTGCTCGCTTATCTGAATGCGGCACTGGCCGCAGGGACCAACGATGGCCAGGCCGTCATTCGGAAGATGAAGGAACAACCGATCGATGACGCGCTCTTTGGTCCGGTCGTGGTGCGCGCGGATGGTCGTGCCATCCACAATATGTACATTCTGAAAGTGAAGGGGCCCAAAGCTTCGAAGGGCAAGTGGGATCTTCTCGAGAATGTCGGCGTGCTGAGCGGACCCGAGGCGTTTCGTCCGATCGACCAGGGCGGATGCCAGATGGTTGAGCAAGCGAAGGGCAATTGACGCTGGTCGCGGTCATGTCCCGAGAAGGCTGTCACGCAAACAATGGATGCACCATGCTGGACAACATCGAAGCCGACTTTCCCGAGCACGCGCCGCGCCCGTCAAACGCGCCGAAGGCGCTTGAGGGCATACGGGTCGTCGATTTCTCCCACTTCATCGCAGGGCCGTTTGCGACGATGATCATGGCTGATATGGGGGCCGAGGTCATCAAGATCGAGGCGCCCGGCCGCGGCGACGATCTCCGTCGCTATCCGCCGGTGCATCCCGAGCTCAAGCACGGCGCGCCCTTTGTCTGGACCAACCGCAACAAGCAGAGTGTGGCCCTTGACCTCAAATCGCCGGAGGGCGTTGCGGTCGTGCGGGAACTGATCGCGACTGCAGATGTCGTCGTCGAGAATTTCTCGACCGGCGTCATGGAGCGGTTCGGGCTCGACTATGAGGCCTGCCGCAAGATCAAGCCCGACATCATCTACTGCTCCGTGTCGGCTTATGGTCGCGAGGGAGCATTCGCGGACCGGCTCGGATTCGATCCGATCGCTCAGGTCGAAAGCGGCTTCGTGTCGATGAATGGCTATGCGGATCGCGAAGGCGTGCGAGCGCTGTCGCCAGTGATGGACATCAGCACGGCGATGATGGCCTGCAACGCGATTCTCGGCGCGCTCGTCGCCCGCGAGCGGGGCGGCCTGGGCCAGGCGATCGAGGTCTCGCTATTCGACAATGCCGTGCTCATGACCGGCTATGCCACGATGCAGCACCTGTTCACGGGCGCAAATCCGCAGCGGCACGGAAATACCAGTCCGGACACCTGCCCGTCGGGTGTTTTTCAGGCGCAGGACTGCGCCTTCTACATCAATTGCGGTAACGACAAGATCTTTCGGCGCCTGATGTCGCAGGTGATCGGTCGAGCCGATCTGGCGGCGGCTGAAACCTATGCGACCGGACCCGACCGCATCCGGCGGCGGGATGAGCTGTTTGCGGTCCTCGGCGATGCGTTTGCGCAGCAGCCTTGGGCCTACTGGCAAACGCGGATGCGGGCGGCCGGCGTCCCCTGCGGACAGGTGCGCACGGTCGGGGAGGCGATCCGGTCACCCGAAGCGCGGGAGCGCGGTCTGGTCACCCGCATCCCGGACGCGAAGTTGGGCTGGATCCCGAACGTCAGCCTGCCGATCCGCTATTCGCAAACACCCATCGTGGACCCCGTGGCGGCGCCTGCGGTTGGACAGCACACCGGAACTGTGCTGCGGGAGCTGCTCGGCTACGACGGTGCCCGTCTCGCGCGGCTGGCAGCGGCCGGCGCCTTCGGTGCCAGCGTTGCAAAACCGGCGGAAGAGGCAAAGACGTGAACGCGGCAGCGCGGGTCGAACGCACGCTCAGAGGCCGCGTCGCCGTTGTCGGGATCGGCGAGACGGATTACTACCGGCATGGCGCATCGCCCGACCCGGAGTTCAAGCTGGCGTTGAAGGCAATTCTGGCGGCGTGCGCCGATGCGGGAATCGATCCGCGCGACATCGATGGTTTCGCCTCCTATAGCGAGGAACGGAGCGAAGCGTCCCGGCTTGCCGCAGCGCTCGGCACGCGAAGGCTTCGTGCAGCCACAATGCAATGGGGCGGTGGCGGGGGTGGCTGTTGTGCAGCGGTCGCCAACGCAGCTGCGTCGATCGTTGCGGGGCTCGCGGACTGTGTCGTCGTGTTTCGATCGCTCGCGCAGGGCCAATATGGCCGCTTCGGGCAGACGACGAGCATCGACACGATTTCTGGCGAGAAGGCGTACCTGATGCCGTACGGCGTGCTGGCGCCGCCGCAACGCTTTGCGATGCGCGTGCGTCGCTACATGCACGAGCACGGCGTGAAGCAGGAGGCACTACGGGCGATCGCGCTCGCGTCCTATCATCATGCGCAATCGAATCCGCGTGCCGTCATGTACGGCAAACCACTGGACGAGTCCAAATACGATACGTCCCGATGGATCGCCGAGCCGTTTCATCTCTACGACTGCTGCATGGAGAACGACGGCGCCGCCGCGCTCGTGCTGGTGCCTGCCGAGCGTGCCAAGGCGTTTCGGAACAAGCCGGTCTACGTGCTTGGTGCAGCCGTCGGATCAGGATATCGGACTGGCGCTATTTCCCATAACTCGCCGCGCTATGCCAGCGCCAGCTTCGACACGGTGGCGCCCGATCTCTACGCGATGGCCGGTCTCGGCCCATCCGATGTCGGCGTCGTTCAATGTTATGAGAACTTCACGGGCGGCGTGGTGATGGCTCTGGCGGAGCACGGTTTCTTCAAGCCGGAAGAAGCTAACGATTTTCTCGCGTTCGAGAACCTCATTGCTCCCTCCGGGCGTCTTCCTCTCAACACCAGCGGCGGCAATTTGGCCGAATGCTACATGCACGGCTTCGAGCTCGTGCTGGAGGCCGTGCGCCAGGTGCGGGGCAACTCGACGAGCCAGGCCAAACGAAATGACGTGGCATTGGTCATCGGCGGCCCGATGGTCGCGCCCGTAAGCGATCTGCTTCTCGGCTCGGAGGCAACGCTATGAGCGGTGAGATGAGCCCGATTTATCTGCCGACCGGCCTGCCGATCCCGGTGGCGGAGGCGGATGGCTTGTCCGCGCCCTACTGGGAGGGGCTGCGCCAGAACCGTCTTCTGGTGCAGCGTTGCCGCCATTGCAGCACGTGGCAATTCGGACCAGAGTGGATCTGCCATCGCTGCCACGAGTTCGACCCTGAATGGACCGAGATAGAGTCGCGCGGGCTGATCTTCAGCTGGGAACGCGTCTGGCATCCCTCCCATACTGCGCTGAGGCAGCATCGTCCATACATAGCGGTGCTCGTCGAAATTCCGCACGCTGGCAACGTGAGGATAGTTGGTAATCTGCTCGGCGACCCTATGCAGGTAGTCTCCATCGGTGCGGCTGTGGAAGGTGTTTTCGAGCATCATCATGAGTCTGAGCGGCCATATTCGCTGCTCCAGTGGAGAATTCCATAGGGAGCAATGGACTTGTCTGGATCGCGCTGGGTTGAGCGTTGCCGGGCGGATGGCGGGGATCATGCCAACTAAGCAGTCTCGCTCGACCTGGACTGCGTTCTGACTTTGAATCCTCATACGTCGCCTTGGGCGCTCGACATGCGGACGAAGAACCGTCTCGCCGCGCTTGACGGTCAGGGCTGTGAATAAGCGCCGAACTTTGACCCCAGCGGCTTCCACATTGACCCCCATACGTAATGAACATTCCGTAGATGGTTCAACGAATTCGGCAGTGTCGGCCGGGGTCAACCTTCGGCGCCGATCGGAGGGCAAACCGTGCGCCGAACAACACGATTCACTCCGTACGCGGCAAACCAGGACCTAGCAGCGTTGCGGTTGGCCAGACCGCTGTGATTGAAAATCCCAAACTGGGGGCTCGAATCATGCGCCAGCTGATTATGAATGGGTTGCCATCAAGCTCATGCGGCTGACCTGCCATCAAACTGTCATCCAGCGGCGGTTAGACTAAATTGGTGAACGCTGTCAGCGGCTGGTTCAATTCATGTGCCAACGCACCCGGCCATCTGACCCGCTGCGCACAGCCGCGACGCATGATGGAGCTCCGCGTGCAGCTTCTGCGCGCGGACATCCGCGAGGCGATGGATCTTGAGTTCATTCCACGGAACGTCAAACGGTGCCGACGACAGGATCGGCTCCGCCCGCCAGTGAGCACCTGAATCGCCACCTTCTTGAAGGCGCGCTCCAGCAAATCGCGTCGGCAAACTAGGATGGGTTCATCGAAGCAGCGGTCGAGCGGCTCGCTGGGACCATCAACGGCAATTTACAGGTCGTTGTCGATCCGCCCCATCTACGAGATGCGCCGGGGAAAGCCCGCCTGCTCAAATTTCATGGGAGGCGCCGATCGGGCTTTGATTTCCGATCGCGTGAGGACGAGGCGTCCCGCAGACAGGCTCAGCGCAACAGAAGCTCCTTGATGCGCCCGGCCAGACCTTCCATCGCGAATGGTTTCGTGAGGATCGCCATCGTCGCGTCGAGTCCCGCAGACCCCATGGCGGCCTTTTCGGCATATCCCGTGATGAAAAGAATCTTCAGGGTTGGCCGCGCAATCCTGCCGAAATCCGCTAGCTGTCGTCCGTTCATCCCGCCCGGCAATCCGACATCGGTCACCAGGAGATCGATGCGCGTATCCGACCGGAGGACCTGCAAGGCGCTGGCCCCATCAGCGGCTTCGATCGCGGTGTAGCCGAGCTCGGCGAGCACCTCCGTCACCAGCATGCGGACCGACGGTTCGTCATCGACGATCAATACGGTTTCGCCGGCGCCGGCACGTGGAGCCGAGGAGAGGTCCTTGGCGTTTTCTGCGGCGGGTTCCTGCGCGGAGTGACGGGGCAAGAACAGATGAACCGTGGTGCCGTGGCCGAGCGCCGACGAGATCCTGACCTGTCCGCCGGACTGCTTGGTGAAACCGTAGATCATGGAGAGGCCGAGTCCCGTGCCCTGCCCGAGCGGCTTGGTCGTGTAGAATGGATCGAAGGCCCGCTGCACGACCTCATCGCTCATACCGGTTCCGGTATCGGTCACGCTCAGACAGACATAGTCGCCGGGCCGCATCTCGAACGAGAATGCCTCGACTCTGTCGAGTGTGCGGTTGCCGGTTTCGATCGTCAGCTTGCCCCCATCCGGCATCGCATCGCGGGCGTTGATACACAGATTCAAAAGCGCGTTTTCCAATTGGTTGGGATCGACCAGCGTGGTCCAGAGGTCCGGCGCGGCGATTGAGGTCATCTCGATTGCGGGCCCCAGGGTATTTTTGATGAGCTCGCTCATGCTGGCGACGAGACGGTTCACGTTGGTCGCCTTAGGGTCCAATGTCTGGCGACGGGAAAACGCCAGCAACCTGTGCGTCAGCGCCGCGGCGCGGTTTGCAGCGCCCTGCGCCGTTGAAATGTAGCGTTCGACATCCCTGTGGCGGCCTTGCGATATCCGGATCTGCAGCAGCTCGAGGGCTCCCAGAATGCCGGTCAGCAGATTGTTGAAATCATGCGCGAGCCCTCCGGTCAGCTGGCCAACGGCTTCCATCTTCTGCGCCTGCCTGAGGGCGTCCTCGGCCTTGGCCAGCGCGTCCTGCTGGCGGCGTTGCTCCGTGATGTCACGAGCCACGCAATAGAGCAGCCCGTCGACATTGACCGCCGTCCAGGACAGTACGCGATAGTCGCCGTCGCGGGTCCTGAAGCTGCTCTCGAACTGCGCGTTCTGTTCCGGGCGCGCGAGCGAGGCGACGGCGTCGCGCATCTTGCGCCGGTCATCCGGATGCTCGAGCCATTCCGACGACTTTCCGCGGATCTCTTCCGGCAACCATCCGAGCGTGGTCGTCCAGGCCGGATTGATGCTGATCCAGGTGCCGTCGGCCGCGGCGACGCCGAGCATGTCGCGGCTGACCTGCCAAATCCGGTCGCGCTCCTGGGTTCGCTCCTCGACCCGGCGCTCGAGACTCGTGTTCAGTTCGCGCAGCGCCTCTTCGGCCGCGCGCCGTTCGCTGATGTCGCGCAGAATGGCGGTCACGAACACGCGCCCGTCGCTCAGCCATCGCGACGCCGAGACGTCGAGAAAGGTCCGCGATCCATCCTTGCGCCGTGCTACGAACTCGACGGGACGCAGCGACGGTCCGCCGGACAAGACCTTGACCCAGAGCTCCCGCCATCGCTGCGGTTCTTCGAACAGATGTCCGAGCGTGCGCCCGATCAGTTCGCTCCGCTCGAAGCTCGTCTCGCGCAACGACGAGGAATTGGCGAACTGCACGACTCCGTCGGCGTCCAAGGTGAGGATGGCATCCGACGCGCTCTCGACCACGGCGTCGTAGCGCGCGTTTTGACGCTCGCGAAGCACCCGGTCGCGATGCGCGGAGCCGGTAACGTCGGAAATCTGAAGCAGGCAATGGGAGTAGGGGCGCTTCCCGAAAGGTCGCACCGAGACATTGTGGATCAGAGGCAGGCCCGCCCTTGTCCGCAGCGGCAGCAGGTCGGGGTTCAGCAAATAGGTCAGAAACGCTGAGGATCCGAGCTCGAGCGCCTCCGCAACCGATGTCAGCAGCCGGCCGAGCGGACGGTCCGGGAACAGCTCTGCCAGCGGCTTGCCCACCGCCTGGTCCATCGGAATATCGCTCGCCCTTGCAAACCAGTCATTCCATCCTACGATCCGCCGGTCACGATCCAGAACGACGACGCCCGAATCCAGAGCGTCGAAAATTGCACGAATGTCTTCAATCTCAAGTCCGATCATCGATCGAATGTGCGGTTTGGCCGGTCGCTCTTTCAATGAACTCATTCAGCAGGTGCTTCAAAGCCGTGAGCGACGGAAGGTCCATGATCATGGCGATGTAGCCGCTGATGTCGCGCTCGCGAACAGCGAAGTTGATGTACAGGAACATGACGACGTCGCCTCCTTTCGGAGGCGGCGCGAGGTTGAAGAAAGTGGCGGCGTCGCCGCGAAGCACTTCCGGCAGCGACATTTTCAAGCTGCGCTGGAGCATGTTCGCGATGGTGGCGAGACAGCTGTTGAGCAGGATGTTGCCGGTTTCGGCCAACGCCTCCTGCTCGAGCTCGATGATGTCCTCGAGCGGCAGGTCGCCGCCGGTGATCGCCCGCACCAGTTCTAGACTCTTGGTTTCCGGGAATATTAGGAGCGCGCGGCCGGTGACGTCGCCTTCGAAAACCTGATGCACGGCGACCAGATTCGACATCTCCCGTTCGGCCAGAATCGCGATCGCGCGCGACCGGGTTTCCAGCGACACATTCGGGACCGAGAGATGGACCTGCGAACCGACCATGTCCCGTAGGCTCGCGGCGGCGCGGCTGACGCCGATGTTGACGAGCTCGGTCAGGGCATCGAGCTGCAGCTCGTTGAGCAGTCCCGTCGGCGCGCCGGTCATGCGTCTGCCTGCCTGAGCCGGTGCAGGGCGTCGTCGAGGAAAGCACCCAAGGCCTGTTCATTGAGTGGCTTGGTCAGGAATGCGGCACCGATCTCGCCGGCGCGACGGACGATCTCCTGCTGATGGTTGGCGGAGACCACGGCCAGCGGCAGCGACGGACGCAGCGCCAGCAACGCGGCTGCGAGTTCCAGGCCGTCCTGACCGGGCATGTTGAAGTCGAGCAGGGCGACATCGAAGGCGGTCTGCCTGGCCAGCGCCAGCGCTTCCTCGGCATTCGACGCCTCAACGCGGCTCCAATCCGGGTGCAGCGCGTTCAAGGCCTTGGCCGCGGACATCCGCGCCAGCTTGCTGTCGTCGACGATCAGGAGCTTGTAGGACATAGCCTCTCCGGCAGTGGTTCCAAGGAGCCAGGTTCCTCAGCGTTTTCGCATCTTGCGTCCTGGGGGGGAAGGTGGAACTTCGCGACGCGAGCGCGCCAGAGCGGGCCCGATAAACCGTTCAAGGAAAGGCCCCGCGGCGGGCCCGCGGAGAGCGCGTCCCGACACGAGGAGAACCTGGATCACGGCCGTATGGGCGCTCTCGCAGCCCCGCCAATCGACTTCGGCCTTCGGGTTGGCCAGCAAATATTGCAGCAGCGTCTCGCCGTCCTCGGCGGGACATGCGCCGATCAGCCGTATCGTGTTGTCGTCGTGCAAGGCAATGGTCATCCGAACATCTCCTGCACGTCCAGGACAACCAGAATGCGGCCGTCGCCCAACAATGTGGTTCCGGCGACCGAGGTCATGCAGCCCAGCAGCCCCTCCATCGGCTTGAGCATCACGTCCAGCCGCTCGCCAAGGCGGTCGACCTCCAGCCCGCCGATCTGCCCGGCCGCCGATACGACGACGACCTTCGCCGCCTCCCGGCTGGATGCGTCACGTGCGAGGCCCAGCGTGTCGGCGAGATCGACCAGGGGAATCGTCCGGTCACGCAGCACGAACGCGCGGCCTGATCCGATCGGGACGATCATGTCGCGAGCGACGATCGTCGTCTCCAGGACAGTGTCGAGCGGCAGCCCGAAGGCCTGGCCGGCCACCTCCACGGTCATCACCCGGGTCATCATCAGGCTAAACGGCAGACTCAGGGTGACGGTCGTGCCCGTTCCAGCCCGGCTGCGCAGCGTGACCGTGCCGCCCAGACGTTCGACGGCCGCTCGGACCGAGTCCATCCCGACGCCACGGCCGGACAGGTCGCTGACGGTCGCGGCCGTTGAAAAGCCGGGCGCGAAGATCAGCTCGACCGCCTCCGCCTCGGTCATCGCAGCGAGGGCCTGCTCCGAGGCCAGTCCATGCGCGGCGGCGACTGCGCGGACCCGGTCGACGTCGATACCGCCGCCGTCGTCCTCGATCTCGATGCGGACGGTGTCGGCCTCGCGGCGGCCGTGCAGCACGATCGTCCCCATCGCCGGTTTGCCGGCCGATGCGCGCTGTTCCGGCGTTTCGATGCCGTGGTCCACCGCATTGCGCAGCACATGAAGCAAGGGCTCGAACAGCGCATCGACGATGGTGGCGTCGGCTTCCGTCGCCTCGCCTTCGGTGATCAGCCTGATGCTCTTGCCGACGTTGCCCGCAATTTCTCGCACCAGCCTCGGAAAGCGGCGAAACACCGTGCGCAGCGGCAGGACCCGGATCCGCAGCACCGCCCCTTGAAGCTCGTTCGCCAGCCGATCGAACAAGGCATGCTGATCGCGCAGGATCGACGCGATCGCGGCGGGGTCTTCATCGCCCGCAATCCGCTTTGCCGCGTGTCCGATCGCGTTCTTGACAACGATCAATTCGCCGGTGAGCTTCACCAGCGCATCGATCCGGTCCATGTCGACCCGCAACGCGCGCGACGCGACTGGAACAGCGGTGCCTGGCGCGGGCGGCGGCTCAGCCTCAGGCGTCAGGGCCTGCTCGATGGCGGCAATCAAGGACGCGGCGTTGCGCTGGGATCGCGAGGTCGTCATGGCCTGTTCGACTGCTGCGGCCAGCCCGCTCCTGCCGAGATAGAGCAGGGCATTCGCAGCCGTCCGCCCGGCGGATTCGAGGCGGCCCGATAGCCCGTCCGCGCCGTCCACTCGCAGAAGCGCAATTTGGGCTTCGAGCAGCGATGTCGCTTGCGCCAGATCGTCGTCGCTGTCGGGAGACGCGGCGGACGGTGCCAACGGGCGAATGTCCGTTCGTTCCGCAATCGAACGAAGCGCCGACTGAACCTCCGCCGTCGGTGCCTTCGTCAGCGCCAGGATTTCCAGGCTGCAATTGAAGGTGTCAATGGTTTCAGGCGTGAGGGTCTGGTCCGTCAACGCCAGCTCGACGGCCAGCAATTGCGGCAGTGACGCGATGATCGAAAGCGGATCTTCGCCGCGAAAGAAAGCGTCCGGGTCCGGAACGTAGCGGATGGCAGTGAGCGCTCCGGAAGACGGGCTTGCGGCGGCGGGGAGCCTGTCCAGCCAATCATCGCGCGCCGCCGCTGTTCGCGCAGGGCTCTTGTCGTCCTCGTCGGTCGTCATCGCGCCGACCAGCCGGGCGATCATGTCGTCCGCATCGCGGTCGGCAGCCGATGGCGTCTCGCCGCTCGCCTGCATGGCGTCCAGCCAGCGCGAGGTGAGATCGAGGCAGGCGAGACACTCGCCAAGGACGTTGGAACTGATCGGTTGTCGGGACGCACGAAGCGCCGACAGAATGTCCTCGGCAGCATGCAGCGTTCGCGACATCGCGGCGAACTCGACGATGCCGGCCGCTCCCTTCAAGGTATGAAAAGCCCTGAATACGCCGTCCAGCCTCTCCTTGTCGGCAGGCCTATCCTCCAGCGCCATCAGATCGTCGGTGGCCTGGGCAACCAATTCGCGTGACTCCAGCAGAAACTGCTCGACGAATTCGTTCATCGCGGCACTCCGCAGAAGATTGCCGCGTAGTCCGCGAGCGTCTCCTCGCTGACCGGCTTGACGAGATAGTAGTTCGCGCCGGCACGCCGTGCGGCTTCCACATCCTGTGCTCCGGCTTCCGTGCTGGTCACCAGAACCGGAATGCCCGAGATCGGAAGCTCTCCGGCGCGCAACGTTTGCAGGAACGTTATTCCATCCATCTGCGGCATGTTGACATCGACGATCGCCAAATCGAACGGCTGCAACAAGAGCTTCTCCAACCCCTCGAGCCCGTTCAGCGCCTCGTCAACTTGGAAGCCACGCCCCTCCAGGGCGGCGCGATAATACGTCCTGACGAGCGTGGCGTCGTCGATCACGAGGATCCGCTTCCGGGATATGTCGCTCACGCGCAAAACTCCTGCGGCCTTCGGTAGACGATCGCGCCAGAGTATCGGCAAACTTCGAACAGGGGCGAGATGCGGCTCATCGATTCGGTGTGTCCCAAGCAGATGAAGCCGCCGGGCAACAGGTTATCGTACAGATTTTCCGCAGCAATGCGCCGGGATTCGTCGTCGAAATAGATCAGCACGTTCCTGCAGAAGATCACGTCGAACCGGCCCTGCGCCCTGGTCTCCCTGGTCTGGATCAGATTCACGCGCGAGAATCGGACCGATTGTCGCAGGTCGTCCAAGATCTGCCATCGCTCGCCATCGATCCCCAGGAAGTAGCGATCGATCAATTCCGGCGACAATCGCATCAGCGCGCGCCTGCCGAAAATGCCTTCCGCCGCTGCCTCGAGGACGCGGGTATCGATGTCGGATCCGACGATCTCGATGTCGTAGGCGTCGACGTCCTTCCAGTTTTCCAGCAGCCAGATCGCGATCGAATAAGGTTCTTCGCCGGTCGAGCACGGGATCGACCAGATCCGGATGGTGTCGCCGGGACGTTTCGCAGCCACGCGGTCTTTCAGCAGGTCCTGACTGAGGCATGCGAGTTGATGATCTTCTCTATAGAAATAGGTTTCGTTGACGGTGAAGGTGTTGATGAGATGTTCGACCTCGTCGCCCGACCCGCTGCGCAGATACGCGAAATAGCTTGCAAATGAGAGACTGGACGTCGCGGTGATCCGATCAAGGATGCGGCGTTCGACGTAGTAGCGCTTGGCTCCGGTGAAAACCATGCCGGTCCGCCGGTAGAGGAAGTCGGCAAGCCTATGGAATTCATCCTCGGTGATCTGCGGCAGCGCGTCAGCCATTATTCAACGCGATCCGATCGCCCGCGGTCTTGATGGCGAAGGCGAGAAACGGATCGTCCGGAAAGCGGGCCCCGCAACGCGCCAGAGCCTCAAGGCTCGCGCTGCTGCCGACCTCGGCGAGCACCTCAATGGCTGCGGCGCAGACGTTGGGATTGCTGTCGCGTTCGAGGAGGTTTGCGAGCAGGCGGTTGGCATCGTCGCCCGGAAGCCCGCGGGCGATCTCGCATGCGAGCAGGCGGACGTCGGCATCACGGTCTTCCAGCAATCCCGGCAGGTGCACTGCGGCAGCCGCCGGCATGGCACGCAGGGCATCGAGTGCCGCGGTACGCTGCGACGCGTCGTCCGAGCGGATATAGGGCAGGGTGACCGCCGCGCTCTCCGGCGAGCCGATGCTGGCAAGAGCGGTGAAGATCGCCTCGCGCACCCGCGGCACACGCTCCTTCAGCAGGGCGTCGCTCAGCAATGGCACCGCGTCGGGAAGCATCGCCGCGCTACGCGCGGCATGCCATCGCTCCTCGTCGGCCCCTGTGGCCAGCATGTCGGATATTGCGCGTGCATCGGGCGTGGGAGCCTGCGTGGGAGATGGTGGTTTGCGGACCAGCGGCATCAACTCACCAGCTTCTTCAACTGCGCGGCAATCTCGTTGAGCGGGACCACGAAGTCCGCGCCGTCGGCCTTGACCAGTTCTCCCGGCATGCCCCAGACGACGGCCGTCTCCTCGGCCTCCGCTATCGTTCTGCCGCCGCCTGTATGGATCAGCGTCATCGCTTCGGCCCCGTCGTTTCCCATGCCCGTCATGAGTATGCCGATCAACCGGCTCGGCGCCAAATGGTTCAGCGCGCTGCGGACCAATCGGTCGGTGCTGGGATGCCACGGATATCCGGGCTGGGCCGGGGCGGCCATGGCGACGAGGCCTGTTGCGCGCTTCGAGACGATGATATCGGCATCGCCACGGCCGACATAGACGTGACCGGGTTTGAGGGCGATCGGTGCCCGCACTTCCTGCACCTCGACTTCGCATAGTTCATTGAGCCGCCGCGCCAACGGCCCAGTGAAGGTCGCCGGCATATGCTGGGCGACCAGGATCGGCCAGGGAAACGACGCGGGCAGAGCGGTCAGGAGCGCCTCCAAGGCGGGCGGGCCTCCGGTCGATGTTCCGACCAGCACCAGACCGTCGCCTTCTGCGCCCCGTTTGGCTTTCCTCACCGCGGACGGCTGAGTGGCCCGGTGGCCATCGCCGATCCGGAAGCGCACCTTCTGGCGCAGCCGCAAACTGGTTTTCAGGCGGGCTCCGGCCGCGGCCCGGACCTTCTCGATCAGCTGTCGGGCGACGTCATCGAATCGCAGCGACACCGCACCGGTCGGCTTTGCCACGAAGTCGACCGCTCCCAGGCGCAACGCCTCCAGGGTGGCGTCCGCACCCGCCTCCGTCATCGACGACACCATGACGACGGGGCAGGGCGTCTCGATCATGATCCGGTCCAGGCAGGCGAAGCCGTCCATTTCCGGCATGTGAACGTCGAGGGTGATGACGTCCGGCCGCGATTTCGCAATCGCAGCCAGTGCCTCGCGTCCGTTCCGGGCGAACTGGACCTCGAAATCGTCCTGTGTCGCAAAGGCCTGGCCGATCAATTTCCGGACCAGCGCGGAATCGTCGACCACGAGAAGCTTGATCACGGCTTCGGCTGCCGGAACGACTTGCCGCGCATTTCCTTGCTGGTTTCCTTGCGGAAAGAATCCAGCAGACCCTTTTCGGTCCGGGTCAGCAATTCGGAGGGGTCCAGCAACAGCACGATCCTGCCCGATTCCTCCAGATTGATCACCGAATGCACGATGCCGAGCGCCTCGCCGGTGAGGTCGGGAGAGGGCTTGATCTGGTGCGCGGCGCAGCGCAGCACCTGCGAAACGCTGTCGACGATCAGCCCGGCGCGATGTTGTTCGGTGCGGACCACCACGAGCCGCCTGTTCCGATCCGTTGTCGTGGGCGGCATGTCGAACCGGCGACGCTGATCGACCACAGGAAGAACTTCACCGCGGAGGTTGATGACACCTTCGAGGAATTTCGGCGTTCGCGGGAGACGGATCACCTGATCCGGCACGCGGGCGACTTCCTCGACCGCATTGATCGGCAGCGCGAACTCGTCATCGGCGAGCTTGAACACCAGGAATCGGAGTTCGTCAGCCCCGGAGCTACCATGCGTTTCCTGCACGTTGACCTTCATCGTTGCGTCGCCTTGCATGAGTCTGCGCATGATGTCGTCCCGGAACAGGCGTTCGGGCGCCAGAATGGAGACGAGCCTGCCGTGCCCGGCCCGGTAGATATCCTTGACCTGCGATTCCGCACCAACCCGCGCTGCAAGCACCGACGGCGCTGGCTCGACGCGGCCGGGATCGACCGAAAGCACGGCACGGGCGCGATCCGCCACGAAGCCGACGAGTACGTCTGCCATGGCAACGATCAGCACCTTCTCTTGCGCCAGGACCCCATGCGCCGGGATCGCCGGTGGCAGCCCGAGCAGCCGGCGCAATGACAGCAGCGGCAACAGCCCCTCCCGATAGGGCATGACGCCGCGGACGGCATCGTCGCTGCCGGGAACGAAGGTCAGATGTTCGGGCGCGGTCACGATTTCCCGCACCGCTTCGAGCGGAAGCGCGTAATCTTGGCCCGCGACCTCGAACGTCACCAGACGCTGTCGGCTGGTTTCGGCGGCGGCCTCCGCCTTTGTCGTCGTGCTTGCCGTGATGTCGCGTGCGGGCCGCTTTTTCCCGCTTTGCTCGAAGCCCCGGCGCAGCAACCCCGGCACGTCCAGGATCTTGGTGACATGCGCGCCGCTGTCGAACACCCCATGCAAATGTTCGCCGGCTTCCGAAGCGAGTTCGGCTTCGGCGGTCCTGACCTTGCCCGGCGCGACGCGCACCAGCGTCGCGACCTCGTCGACGGCCAATGCGACCGGCGAGGTGCCGTTCAGGACGATGAGACGGGAGGCATCGGTTGCAGCTGCGTGCTGTCGCCCCAAAAGGGCACGGACGCTAGCGACCGGCACGACGGACCCCCGCAGGTTCGCGAGACCGAGCAGGCTCGGCGGCGCATGCGGGACGCGCGCCAGCATCGGCATCCGTGCGACCTCCGATACGGACGCGGCCGGCAAGGCATAGAAACGTCCCGCGCTCTTGAATGTCAGAAAACGATCGTCGGACGGTTCTGCGATTTTGGCGATCTCAGCCATTCTGCTTTTTCAGCTCGTCCGATAGCGAGGCAATCTCTTCGATGGCGGCGGCCAGATCGTCCGCCCCCTGCGCCTGTTCGGCGGATGCGATCGCGGCCTGGCGCGAGGCGGCGCTGGCTTCTTCCGCGGCAGCCGCGATCTGCCGCGCCGCAGAGGCTGTCTCTGCCGCGGCGGCCAGGATCGCGCCCGCGCCTTGCTGAATGGCGCCGTTGGCGCTTTCGAGCGCGGCAAATTCGCCCGTCATCTCTTCGAGCGTCTTGATGACGGCTCGGTTGTTGTGAACCTCGCTCTCGCCGGCGGCGATGATCTGTTCGAGATCGCGGCGCAGCAACGCGATGTGGTCGAGAATGCCGCGCACCGTATCCTCGATGCGTTCGACGCTCTCGGACGCTTCGCGGGCGAGGGAGCGAATGTCATTCGAGACCAGGGCGAAGCCGCGGCCGGTGTCTCCGGCACGCGCCGCTTCGACCGCGCCGCTTACCGCGAGCATGTTGGTCTGGATGTTGACGAGGGTGATGGCGTCGACGATCTTCTCGATTTTGCGCCCAATTGCTTCCAGCGAGACGATCGTCTCGAGGCTTGCCCGGGTCGTCTCCAGGCCTTCGCCGACGCTTGCGATCAGACCTCCGACGGCCTCGCGTCCGTCGGCGAGCGACTTTGCCATGGTCGCGATGCGAACGGTCGCAAGCCGGCCCTTGTCCTGCGCGACGCGCGCGCTCCTCTCGATCTCGGTGAGCGCGGCCGACGTCTGTTGCGCCGCTGCGGCCTGCTGTTGTGATCCGCGGTTGATCTGTTCGACCGCTGTCGCGATCTGGCTGGCGGCGCTGGACAACTCCTGAATAGTCGCCGAAAGCTCCTCCGCGGTACTGGCGATCTGTTCGGCCGCGGAGCCGCCGGCCGCACCGGTGCGAAGATTCTCCGCGAGTGACGCCAGCGATTGCGCCGCGGCCTGGCCCTGATCCAAGGCTTGGGCCTGTTGCCGGATGGCCGATTGCGCCTCGCTGGCCGCAGCGGCCTGCTCCTCGGCTGCTCCCGCCACCAGTTCGGCGCCTTTTTGCGCTTCCTGAATAGCGCGCTCGGCCTCGATCGCTGCCGTGACCGTCTCCTGGCTGCCGATCGCGAGTTCGATCATGCTCTGCCGCAGACCGTTCAGCGTCTCGATGACCGAACGGCCGGCCTTGGCCTGTTCGATTGCCGCTCCGGCGGCCGCCTTGACCGTCGCGGCCGCCTGCCGGACGCTGCTCTGGATCTCGTCCGCCAGTCCCTGCACTTGAACCGCGCTCTTGTCCGAAACGTCAGCCAGCGCCCTGACTTCCTCCGCGACCACGGCAAACCCGCGCCCATGATCGCCTGCGCGCGCAGCCTCGATCGCAGCATTGAGCGCGAGAAGATTGGTTTGATCCGAAATCCGGCTCACCGCGCCGGTGATCTCGCTGACGTCTTTCGCCCGGCGTTCGAGCTCGCCGATGATAGCGCCCGACGCCACCTGCCGCTCGGAATTGCGTTCGATGGATTGAATCGAGGCGCCGATCTGAGCGGCGGTCTCGGCAAGCAGAACCTGGGCGGACTCGGTCCTGCGCCGCGAATTGTCGGCCTCCGCGCTGGCGGCGGTCAGGTTGGCCGTGACCTGTTTGATCGCGGTCAACTGCTCATGGGAGGCTCCTGCCGCCTCGTCGGCGCCTGCGGCAATTTGTTCCATGGAGCGACGAAGTTGTTCCGCGGCCGCCGACGCCTCCGCCAGCCCGCTGGCGAGCTCCTCGGTGGCAGCCGCCACCCTTTCGGACACCTTGTCCTTGCCGAAGGCCTTCCCGTTCCTGCGATTTCGCGGCATCACCGGCGCAGCCACCTTGGTGGCTCGAGCCGGTTCCGCCGGACGCCGCGATTTTGCTGCTGAGCCCGCGATTTTCGAGGTTTTTACAAGGGTCATATCAATCCCGATTATTAGGCCTGCCAAGATCCTCGGATCGGACCATAGGCCATTTTTGCGCCAGATTGGCTATCGCTGATGAACCGACAGTCTGTCTAGCATCGAACCATGTGGCGCGGCGGGGCGGGATAACCAGTGCCCAGTGCTGCGCCGGCCCGGGTAGGTGTCCGGCGCTTAGCCGCGGTCAGATTGCGCCGTTTTGGCGCCAAGGACGTACCCTCAGACTATTGCGCGTGCAACCCGCCGGCCGAGCAATGCGCGCAGCTTCAAAATGCGGGTCGTGTCCCCGGGGCGTGGCGCAACTCGGTAGAGCAAAGCCGTCCGCCTGTGCGCTCCCAATTGCGCCGTAGCGGGTGTACGGCTTTTCATCCCGATCCCGCCTTGTCGCTGAATGCTGCGGGAAGCTCGGCGAGGAAAGATATGACGCGCCGCGTGCGCAGGGGCGGGCGGCGGTTGGAGGTGCGCAGCATCCATAGGGGCTCCGCTGGCGCGCGCCAGGGCGCAAGCACTTCGACGAGCCGGCCGGTGCGCAGATCTTCATGGACCAGCCACGCCGGCCCCCAGCCGATGCCGAACCCATTCGCAATCAAAACGAGCGAAGCGTGCGCGTCGTCGCAAATATGCCTGGGCTTGGGCGCGACACGAACGGGTCCTTTGCCGCGCGGGTCGGCGAAGCGCCAGGTCAGGATCTGGCCGCTCGCGGGATTGCGGAAGCCGACGTGGTCATGCGCGGAAAGCTCGTATGGAGTCGCCGGCGCGCCGCGCGCGCTCAGATAGGCGGGCGAGGCGCAAGCGATCCAGGAAAACGTGCAAAGCCGCCGCGCCTGATGGCCGGGCACGCGGTCGAGAGGTCCTGAGCGGATCGCGACGTCGACACCTTCCGCCGCCAGATCGAGAATCTCGTTGCGAAATTTGATCTCGATCTCGATTTCCGGCCGCTTCCGCAGGAAGGTGGGCAGTCGCGGCAGGATACAGGCGCGCGCGAACGAGGCGGGGGCGGTCACGCGCACCCGTCCGCCATCGTCACGCACGGCTTCGCCGAGCGCGGATTGGACACGGGCGAGACTTTCGGCCAGCGCGCGTCCCGCCGCCATCAGCCGGTCGCCCTCTTCGGTCAGCGCCAGCGAGTGGGTGGAGCGATGCAAAAGCCTGATGCCGCGAGCCTGTTCGAGGCGGGCGACCGCCTTGGACATCGCCGAGGTGGTCATCCCTGCCCGGCGCGCGGCTTCGGCAAAGGAGCCAGCCTCGACGACGCGGACGAAGGCGAGGAGACGCGAGAGGTCAGGAGGTAGAGCCGTCGTGGACATTCAGTCAACATAGTCATGGCGGCGCGGTCGCTACAAGAGCCGTTCCCCACGGGCCACATGGGAAGCGTCAGCGCGCAATCTGCGCCCGCTAGAAACTGAGGGAAGTCCCATGAACCCCATCGAGATCACCCTGCAAGCCCTCGATGCCGCCGAGCGCGCGATTCCCTCCGGCCACCCGGTTTATATGCTCAATCTGCTGCGATACCGCGCGTATGCGCGTTACTCGGAAGGCTTCGACGCCGCGCCCTGCTCGGGCCGCGAAGCCTTTCATGAACGTTATAGACCGGCATTCCGGCGTCTCGCGGCCGGTAAGCCGCTCGAGCGGATGTTTTCCGGGCCGGTCCTGGCGAGCCTCGCCGGCCCGCTAGGCGAACGCTGGGATGAAGCGGCGATCAATGAATACGGCGATTTCGCCACCTTCCGCTCGATCGTCGACACCGAGGCCTACCGGCGCGAAGCCGCCCCGCATCGGCACGCGGCGCTCGAGGATTTCCGGTTGTTCGCGCTTGCCAAGGCGATGTGAACGCATTGAGGCGGCGGCCTCCGCATTCGCCTTAACGAAGCTTGACACCAAGCAGTTAGCCGGGGAATTGACCGTTCTACCGATCCAGGATTAGGTGTTGCAGGCCCCGGCATTGCAGGGCGTAGTTGGATTGCACGCAAATGGCGGTATTAGGCGGGCTATCAAACCGCCGAGAGGCTAGTTAGGCTGCCCGCCGATAAGAAAACAGGACTTCCGAAATAGTGGGTCTTGCGATGTAGCGGACCCCCGCTACCACATTCCGGATAAATCCCTGAAATTCCTCGTCTTGCCTGATCGCTGTTGCGCACGAGGGAATGTGTCAATGATACAGGCGCGCGAACCTCTCAGCAATGGCCACAAGGGGCCGATCGGGCTTCTAACGTAAGGTACGCTAGATGGTCACCGGGGCGATCGCGTTCGCATCCGCGTTGTCGTGGTTGGAAGCAACTCCGTTATTGCCCTTGGGGGGCCGGCCGCGCAGGGGCTGCTGGAGCCTCGCCTTGTCGGCGGAACCGTGGATCCTGGCAACGAAGTCGGCCTCCTTGGTAAGTTCGCCGATCGTGTCCATCAGCGCGCTCACATCGTACTTGTCCCGCAAAAAGTTAACCCACGGCGCGTTGGCAACGGCTTGGGCAACATCCCTCGGAAGTGCGGTGTCTGCGGCCTCGATCAGACGCTTCGCGGCCTCGCGCGAGGCCTCATAGCCCTGGATAATGGGGGCATCTCTTCTCCTTTCACTAGGTGATGCGGGCCTTATGGTCCGCGACCTAGATGTCTTCACCCTCGGCGATGGTTTCAAGAGACGAGACGAAAACGTTGTTGTCCCTTGCCGTCGCGACCGTTAGTGGACGTATCGACTAACACCAGGATAGCCAGATGCTTTCGGTCGTCCAACGCAGCCCGCAGACAGCCGATCACTACAGTCGTGAATCGATCAGGCTGATCGCGCAATTTCAGAATGAGCACCCGGATGCCGATCCGCGACGGCTTCCGATCGTCCTGACCCCGGAGTGGTACCTCGGCGCTCACGGCCGATGGTCTGGCAGCACCGTTAGAATCTATGGTTTGGCGCTTGAGCAGGGATGATGAGCCTCCTCGATTATGACACCTTCGATCCGGACAGCCGGGAGGGGCAGATCCTGCAGCGCCTGCGAAACAATAGGCCGGCTTCTATCAAAAAGGCTAAGCAATTGGAAAAAGAGGAAGCCGTCGCTCGCTACAGCGGTGAAGTGATCACGCTCATCGAGCAATTTCACCGCGAGCATCGGAAACCCCGGCCTCCTGGAGCTTGCGGGCGTAGGCCTCGCCTTCGTCGCGCAACGGATCGTTCTCCGCAGTGATGACCAGGGCCGGCGGAAGTCCCTGTAACTGCTGCAGGCTGGCGCGCAGCGGCGAGACATAGGGGTTATTGCGTGCCGCTGCATCCGCTGCGTACAGATCCCAGGCGTACTTCATGAAGGCGCGGGCCAGGAATCGTCCCGTGCCGTATTCATGGTAGGACGCGGTGTCCACGCTGGCGTCGGTCGCCGGGATCATCAATACCTGGTAGCTGATCTTGGGGCCGTCGCGATCTTTTGCCATGAGCGTCAGCGCCGCGGTCATATTGCCACCAACCGAATTGCCGGCCACTGCTATCCGGCTGCCGTCCGCGCCCAATCCCGCTAGAACGTCTCAGCAATGGTCCCGGCAACGTCAATTCCGACAAAGACGCCTTGATCTCGATTGCGAGTTCGTCGGTCCCGGGCGGCGCATGAACGATGACTTCTTGGACCAGCTGGCGCAGCGTTGCGACGAGCACGGGCTCATCGAGTTCCGCGGCCTCTGCAGCGACCTCGGCCAGGCGCTTGATGTCGGCGAGATAGCGCTCGATCGCCGCCGGGTGGACGGTGACGATCTCGGAAGCGGCCGCGATTTGTGCGAGCTCGGCCTTGACGCGCTTGCGTTCAGCCGCGAGCTCATTGACCTTCGGATTGTAGGTGTCGAAATCCGCCCCCTTCGCAATGTTCGTGATTAATCCAGCTGACCTTGGCGAGGCTCAGTCAAAAATCTCATACCAGAGGGCAATTGAAAAATTCGCCCAGAAACGTTCAATCAGTTTCTTCAACGAGTGCCTATCTTCCGTCTCATGAATCGTAGTCCGGCAATCCGCCTAAAGCAGAGTCAACGGAGACCACACGTGGACCGACTATCAGGGAAGATCGCGCTAATAACTGGGGGCACCAGCGGAATAGGATCGGCAACCGCACAGCTGTTTGCACAGGAGGGAGCGTTCGTTTTCATCACAGGAAGACGTCAGGCAGAACTTGAGACGGCCGTTACCGCAATCGGGCCGAATGCCAAGGGGATACAAGGCGACATCGCGAACCTTGGTGATCTGGATCGTCTTTTTGAGGAAATCGAGGAAACCAAAGGGCGCTTGGATATTCTCTTCGCAAATGCTGGCCTCGGCGAATTCGCTGCTCTGGGTTCGATAACGGAGGCCCACTTCGACAAAACCTTCGGCGTGAACGTTCGTGGAACGCTGTTCACGGTGCAGAAGGCACTACCGCTGATGGGAGAGGGGTCCTCAATCGTTATGAACGCCTCTATTGCCAGGATAAAGGGCATTCCGGCATTCAGCGTGTACGCAGCGACCAAGGCGGCGATCAGGTCGTTTGCTCGCGGCTGGAGCGTCGATCTGAAGGACAGGAAGATCCGCGTAAACGTCGTGAGCCCAGGCACGGTGCCGACGCCCGCCTACGACAAATTCGGCATGACGGACGACCAGATGCCCTCTTCCTCCCTCAGGCTACGTGTCGATGGCTCTGGGCGTTATCTTTTCGGCACGGTCTCGAGCTGTCGATCACCGCTGTCCTTCGGCAAACGCCGGCGCCGCGGCCGTGCCCGCAAGTCTTGCAGGCGCATCAGCCGTTCGATCTGGTGCAGGCCACAGTCCGCGCCTTCGGCGAGCAGATCACGCCACACCCGGCGTGCGCCAAAGGTGCGGTCGCTCGCCATGAAGCTGGCCTTGATCTTGCCGCCAAGTTCCTCGTCGCTGCGGGATCTCGCGCTGGGAGAGCGGTTCAGCCAGGCATGGAAGCCCGACCGCGATACCCCCAGCGCATCGCATAGCCATGCCACCGGCCAGATCGTCCGGTGCTTCGCGATGAAGACGAACTTCATATCGCTTCCTTCGCGAAGTAGGCTGCGGCCTTTTGAAGGATATCCCTCTCAGCCTTCAGCTTGGCAACCTCGCGGCGCAGCCGCTCGATCTCCTGCTGCTCCGGATTCATCTGGCCATGGCCGGGAAAGGCCTGCGCCGGATCGGTCCCGAACTCTTTGACCCACTTGCGCAGGACGTTCTCGTGCACGTCCAGGTCCCGGCTGGCTTGAGCCACCGACACCCCGCGTTCGCGCACCAGCTTGACCGACTCGATCTTGAACTCGTGGCTGAACTTCCGTCTCTTCATCGCCCACCTCCAGCTTCATGAAACACCTAATCTCGGTGTCCATCAAACCGGCAGCAGCTCAAGCGTCAATATCTGCTTCCTAACAGGCTCCGGTTACGCTTCAGTTCCTTGGGTGTCGTGAAACGTCGAAGAATCCGACAAAGCGTCGGAGATAAGTTCAAGCCTGCCTTTGTAATCCTAGCGAAGCTGCCTCTCACTAATGCAGTCGAGAGGACGAAAGTGATGGAGCGCTTTAAGCAAAGAGTGGCTGTTGTGACAGGTGGCAGCAGCGGTATCGGATTGGAAACCGCTAGGCTCTTCGCAAAAGAGGGCGCCTTCGTTTACTTGACCGGAAGACGCAGACAGGAGCTCGACGCCGCTGTTGCAAAGATCGGCGCCAACGCGAAATGCTTGGTTGGTGATATATCGAAAACTGCGGATCTGGATCGCCTTTTCAGAGAAGTAGAGTCAGGCCGTGGGCGGATCGACGTGCTTTTCGCAAACGCGGGTGTCGGTGAGTTCGCTCCGCTGGGTGCGATTACCGAAGATCAATTCGACAAAACATTCGGCATTAACGTGAGGGGAACGCTGTTTACAGTGCAGAAGGCCATCCCGCTCATGAATGCAGGTGCCTCTATCGTCCTGAATGCATCGGTTGCAGGAATAAAGGGCTTCCCCGCCTTCAGCGTCTACGCCGCGAGCAAGGCCGCAATTCGATCGTTTGCTCGGAGTTGGAGCGTCGACCTGAGAGAGCGAGGAATCCGCGTGAATGTCGTGAGTCCGGGGACCGTGCCAACGCCGGCCTATGATGGCCTCGGGCTGACCAAGGAGCAGATGGCCGGCTTTCTGCAGGCGCAGACGGCCGCGACGCCGGCCGGGCGTGTCGGACGTCCCGAGGAGATCGCGGAAGTAGTCGCGTTCTTAGCTTCCGACGCCAGCAGCTTCATGAACGGCGCAGAGGTATTCGTCGACGGCGGGTTTGCGCAGATTTGACCTGCGCGGTGCCGAAGTGAGCCTGACCGCAAGGATCCACAATGTCTGATCACAAAGATACTAGCACCGACTCCGGCCACCCATTCGACCGGAGGAGCTTTCTTTCCGTCGTGGGCACCCTCGCAAGCGCTGCGGTCGCCCGTAACGCGTCGGCGGAGTCTCTTGCGGATGTTCCGCCTCGCGAGCCGGGTGCGGACCTGAGCAGCCTCAGCGCCCGGTCGAAGTACGTGGAGATCGGCCGGATACCAGAGGCCGGCCCCGGACGCCGCAACATCGATCCTGCTGATGCGATCAACTCGAAATCGCCGTTGCAGAAGCTCGTCGGCAGCATCACTCCCTCGGATCTGCACTACGAGCGCAGCCACTCCGGCGTTCCCGACCTCGATCCCGCCAAACATCGGCTTCTGGTCCACGGCATGGTGCGCAAGGAGCTGGTGTTTGCGGTCGATGATCTCAGGGCGATGCCGTCCGTGTCGCGTATCGCCTTCCTGGAATGCACCGGCAACGGTTGGGAGAACTGGAAGAAAGCCGATCCCAACGTCACGGTGCAGAACACGCATGGACTGGTGAGCACGAACGAATGGACGGGGGTGCCGCTGAAGCGGATCCTCGAACTCGTCGGAAAGGATCCTGCATCGACATGGATGCTCGCCGAGGGCGGTGACGCCGCCGGCGTCGCTCGCAGTGTCCCCTTGACCCAGGAGATCGTCGATGAAGCCATCATCGCCTACGGGCAGAACGGCGAGCCCCTCAGGCCAGCGCATGGTTTCCCCATCCGGCTGATCCTGCCAGGTTTCGAGGGCAATCTGAACATCAAGTGGCTGCGCCGGCTCAAATTCGGCGACCAGCCGTGGATGACCAGATGGGAGACCGCCCGCTACACTCAACTGCTCGCCAACGGTAAAGCCAGGCAGTTCCAGCTCCGGATGGAGACGAACTCGGTGATCACCAATCCCTCCGGTACAATGAAGATTAGGCCAGGCTACAATCGCATTTCTGGAGTGGCGTGGAGCGGACACGGGAAAATCGCCAAGGTCGAAGTCAGTACGGACGGCGCTCGGAGCTGGAAGAATGCGGCTTTGAATGGGCCGGTGCTTTCGAAAGCTCAGACCCGTTTTCAGATGGACTGGGTCTGGGACGGCAAGCCGACGAAGATCGTCAGCAGGTCGACCGACGAGAAAGGCAATGTCCAGCCGGACCGCAACTCGTTCATCGCGTCGATGGGTACCAACGCTTTGTTTCACTACAACGCCCAGCAGACGTGGAGCATCGACGAGACGGGGAAGGTTCGCAATGTCCTGGCGTAGGCACGCGCTTCCCATCACGATCATCGCCTGTGCCGTGATCCGTTCCGCGGCGGCGAGCGATTTCGGAAGGCCGGCAAGTCCGGACGAGATAGCTCTCTGGGACATCGACGTCCGCCCAGACGGGCGAGGGCTGCCGGAGGGCAGCGGCACGGTCACGCAGGGAAGGCAGCTGTTCGCAGAGAACTGCGCGGCGTGCCACGGAGACGCCGGCATCGGCGGCATCAAGGACCGTCTGGTCGGTGGCCAAGGGTCTCTGGCGTCCGACATGCCCGTGAAGACCGTCGGCAGCTTCTGGCCTTACGCGACGACGCTTTTCGACTACGTCCGGAGGGCTATGCCGTATCAAGCGCCCGGGACAGTGAGCAATGACGATACCTATGCGCTCGCGGCGTACATCCTGAATCTGAACGGGATCGTTCCGGCCGATGCCAGGCTCGACAAGAACGCCCTGCCAAAGGTCAAGATGCCCAATCGCGACGGATTCTTGCCGGAACCGGAATTCAGCCATCCGCAAATACTGGGGTCGACCTCCCGGACAACCAGATGAGGCGGGAGGGCGGTGATGGTGCGACCGGGGGCTGCTTTCGCGGCGATAGCCGCGATCCTTTGTACGATATACACACACGGAGAGGCAGCGATGGCAGCGGAAGGACTCATTTCTGTGAAGAGCAACTTCGGATCGAAACAGACCATGGAGCGTCTCGAGGCGGCCGTGTCGGAGCGCGGTTTGACGGTCTTCGCCCGCATCGATCACGCGGCGGGCGCAGAGCAAGCGGGGATGCCGCTGCGCCCGACGGAGCTGTTGATCTTCGGCAGCCCGAAGGGCGGTACGCCCGTGATGCAGTCGGCCCAGACCGCCGGCATCGACCTGCCTCTCAAGGCTCTCGTCTGGCAGGATGACGGAGGCACTACTTGGCTATCCTACAACGACCCGAGGTGGATCGCCTCGCGGCATGCTGCAGGCCCCGACGCCGATGCGGCCGTCAGCGGGATGTTCGTGCTTCTTCAATCGGTCGCGTCCGCCGCGGCGACGCTCAAGTAGACCCTGGTGACTCAAGCTTCGGGCCGGCTGTGTTGCGATCAGACCGCCGCGATGACGCGCATCAGATAGACCAGTAGCCAGACCGCCATAATGCTCATGAGACCTGCCAGCGTGAAATCGAGACCTGAGTCTGCGGTCCTGCGATCGTCCTCGCTATCGATGCTCGCGGCGATACGTCTGAATCGTACCGCCGCCAGCGCAACGATGGCGGCCCCGAGCACGATCGCCAGCATCGCCGTGATGTTCGCTGAATCGTAGCCGTGCTGGTGCGCGGTCTTCACAACAGCGACTTCCGCGGGGCTGAGCAACAGATCGAAGCGTTCCACCAGAAATCCGAATCCGATCACCGTCACGGCGGTCCTGATCCAGGCAAGAAAAGTGCGTTCGTTGGCGGCATGATCGCGATAGTTTCTGATCATTCGCCGGGCCCCTCCGCCGGACGAGAGGCCTCTTCATCCCCGGCTTGAGGCGTGATCAGCGTGGGAGCCTCGTCGTAGCCGCTCCTGCTGCTGTAGAATACCAGGGCCATCAGGCCAACGCCCACCGCGAGCGAGAAGATGACTCCGAACGCCATGGCCAGATAGCCGGCAGGCGGCACGTCTATTCCGCTCGCAAGATTCCAGCCGAGGCAGGCCGCAAAACAGGTTGCCAGCAACAGAAGGCAAAGCATGGCGATCGTCGACCAGCCGCCGGCGCCGAGCCGTGAATGCGTGGACAGCTCAGGGCCGGCTCCCCTTTCGGTGAATATCTTCATTTCAATTTGCTCCGTCCGGCTTGAGCCGTTTCAGGCTCGCGAGTTCCTCTTCCAGCGCCCTGATCCTTTCGTCGCGCTGGGCGACCATGGAAGCGACCTGGTCCCCTTCGAACCGCTGTGGAATGTGCTGGGGGCAGTTCACGTCCCAAGCCTCGATCTCGAAGCGGATGACCTGCTCCGGACGGGCGCGATAGTGTTGCGGCATCAGCTCGGCAATGAGAGCGTCGTCTCTCACAGCGCTCGCGGTGCCCCAGATCTTGATGCGGGTGCGATGCTCGTAGTCAATCAGAAGCAGGCTGGCCTTGGGATTTTCGGACAGATTTCCGAGCGTGACGTATTGGCGGTTGCCGACGTAGTCGACGAAGGCGAGGGTGGTCGAGTCCATCACCCTCAGGAACCCTGGCGGGCCTCCGCGATGCTGCACCGTCGGTTGTCCATCTTTGCTGGCTGTCGCCAGGAAGACGCTGCGCTGCTCCTCGATGAAGGCCTTCAGTTCTGGAGTAACGGCGGTTTGCCAGCCGCCGCGCTTCTCGACCTTTTCGTAGATCCGACGCGATCCTTTGCTCGACTGAATCGACTTGACCGCCGGAGTGAAGGCAACGTCGCTCGGATAGGTTCGTGTGTCGGCCATGGCGCTTCTCCCGGCGAGCCTGGGCGACCCCTCTAGACGCCCTCGTAGACCAGCTTGGTGAAGAGGGCGGGCGTGATGACGAATTGGCCCCATTTGGCGTCGAAGGCGGCGGTTGGCTTTGCTGCCACGACTGCGTCGAGGGACCGTTCCTGCTTCTTCAGCTTGGAGACGTTCTCCCGGATCGCGACGAGCATGTCCCGGTATTCCTTGAGTTCCGTACGGTTGCTGACAGGACTGCCATGGCCGGCGATCACGATGGTGCGATCGGTCGCTTTGGCAAGGTTTGCTTCGGCGGCGCGGATCATCCCGTCGATGCTTCCTCCAGTGGAGTAGTCGATGAACGGGTAGATCCCGTTCCAGAACGTGTCCGCGACATGCAGGACGTCTGCTTCCACAAGATGGACGGATATGTCGCTGTCGGTATGGGCGGGACCGTAATATTCAAGCTCGAGGGTCGATCCGTTGACGGTCATCGTCTTGCGTTTTGAGAACACCTCCGAAGGAATCGCACCCGGCGCAAGAGGAGGAAAGTTGAAATCCCAGTCCTCCACGCGTTGCATCGTGAGCAGGTGCTTTCGCGTGTTTTCGTGCGCCGTTATGGTGGCTCCCTCCCCATGAACCCACTCGTTGCCGTCGGCATGGTCGAAGTGCCAATGGGTGTTGACGAGGTGCCGGATCGGCTCATTGCCGAGACTATTCAGTACGTCCATCATCCGGGGCTTCGAGGCCGTGATGCCGGCGTCGATCAGGAGCTTGCCGTCTCGCCCGGTCAGGACGCCCACGTTTCCGCCGGAGCCTTCAAGAACGCTCACGCCTCCGCGAAGCCGATGGACCTTGATGGCCGCTGTCGCCGCATCGGCACGGATCATGTCCACGATGTTCTTGGCCTCGGCGTAGGCCCTTCTCGGGGTCATCCAGCCTCCGCCGGCAGCGAAGGTCGCAGAGGCGACGCAGCAAAGGCAGAACCCACGACGGGTCAGTTCGACGCGATTGTTGGACATGGAGACCTCCCGAGCGGGCACGGGATGATCCGTGCCGCCTGCGATGGCAGTGCTCCACGGACTCTGAGGAACTTGCGCTCGGAAGGATTGAACGAAAGTCGGCTCCTTTGATCGTTCGGTCGACCCTGGAAAGGAAAGCGGAGCGGACTAACGCACGGGTTTCGAGGTCGCTTCGTAGAGCTTGGCCGGATCGCCGCCGGCGAGGCGGTCGCTTTGAAAGGGATCGGCCAGGAAATCCGCCGGAAATTCCGGCTGCAAAGCGCTGGCCTCGTCCAGCTTGCGGATCTGCTCGGCGCTCAGCCTGACGGAGCACGCTTCGATGTTGTCCATGAGCTGCTCTGCGGTGCGCGGACCGATGATCGGAACGATGCCTTGCGCCAGCAGCCAGGCAAGAGCGATCTGACTTGCGCTCTGCCCGGTCTCGCCGGCGACCTCCAAAACGACATCCATCACCAGCTTCTTTTGCGCGGTCGATTCGTGATGGATCACGCGGCCGAAAGTGGTTGCGCGACCGGATTCACCGCGGCGGTACTTTCCCGTCAGCAGCCCACCTCCGAGTGGCGACCATGCGGTGATGCCAATGTCGAATGCGCGTGCCATCGGCAGTATCTCACGGTCGGAGGCCCGCTCGACCAGGCTGTATTGGGTCTGGATGGCCGCGACGCGCGTCCAGCCGCGGATTTCCGCAATCGTCGCTGCCCGAGAAATGCGCCATGCGGGAAAGTCCGAGAAACCTACGTAGAGCACCTTGCCTGCCCGCACCGCGTCGTCCAATCCGCGCATGATCTCTTCCACGTCCGTCAGTCCATCTGACATGTGGACCCAAAGAAGATCGATATGACCCGTCCTTAGCCGGCGGAGGCTGGCTTCGACGGATTGTATGAGATTTTTTCGATTGTTGCCCGTGGTGGCGACAGTCGGAGAGGAGCTGGCGCCCAAGGTGTATTTACTTGCGAGCACGACTTGATTTCGCTGGCCATCCAGAAACTCTCCAATCAGCGTTTCAGCTTCACCGAATTGGTAGAAGTCCGCGGTGTCGATGAAATTGCCGCCCCGCTCGGCATAAGTGTGCAACATGCGGCGAACCTCGTCCGGCGGCGTGCCGTAACCCCACGTCGTTCCGAAGAGACCGCTGCCGAAGGCAAGTTCCGACACTCGCAGGCCGGTGCCCCGCCCGAATGATCGATACCGCATCGCTGCTCCTTCATCCATCGGTGGATTGTCATCGCCCGATGGCGACGATATTCGAGCGAGCCATCAGGGAGCAATGGTTTGGGTGTGCAATCGCGCAAAAGCACGCCGTCGGCTGCGATACCTCGACAAAGGTATAGGTTACTTCCACCAAAGAGTTATGGGGCCGACGAAAAGCGGGTTGTGCGCACCCATGCGGACGTCTTGCATCGGCAAGGGAGAAGGCTGACGTCGCGCCCCGCCGGCATCATTCAGAGTATGTCGCGAACTGCCGCCTTCGGCTGTACCCCAGCAAAGACTTCGGCGCGTTTATGCCGTTGGCTTGCGCTGGCGACGGGGCTACCTTGCTAGGCGGACGGAAGCTGACTTCTACTCGGTGTCTCGAAAAGGGCGCGGCGGATGGATCTCTCGGACTACGACCTTGAGACGCTGCACGAAGGATCGGCCACATCCTTCCATCGGGCTCGGCATAGGGGGAGTGAGCTGTCCCACCTGCTTGTAAGTCCTTGTGCGTGCAGCGACTCGTCGGACATCGCGGAAGGTTTCGATTACGAATATCGGCTTGCCGAGCGCCTTGACTCTAGATGGGCGGTACGACCGAAGGCGCTGTCCTCGCTCCAAGGCCGCGTAGTGCTCGTGCTCGATGATCCCGGTGGGGATCTTTTGAGCCGTTGTCTCAGGGCACCCCTCGATCTCGGCCGCGTGCTGCAGATTGCCATCGGATTATCCATGGCGGTCCGCCAGGCGCATACTTCCAGCCTCATCCATGGCGACATCAGGCCCGAAAACGTGATCGTGGACGGTTCGGGGCGCGTATGGCTGACCGGCTTTTCGAGAGCGATTCATGCAAGCCAGGTCAACTTGCGGCGACGGCCTCAAGAGCCCCTCATCGACAGCTACCCCTACATGGCGCCGGAGCAGAGTGGTCGAATGAACCGCCTAGCGGATGCGCGAAGTGATCTCTATTCGTGCGGCATCGTTTTCTACAGGATGCTGACGGGTACGCTGCCTTTCGAGGCCAACGACCCGATGGGGTGGATGCATTGTCATATGGCGCGACCGCCCGTACCGCTGCGCCAGCGCGTGCCGAGCCTGCCGCAGCAGATCGACGATCTCGTCCTGAAATTGCTCTCTAAGGCCGCTGAGGAGCGCTACCAGTCGGCCGCCGGTCTCGAAGCAGACCTTCGCAAGTGCCTTACAGGATGGATCGCGCAAGGCCGAATAGACCGTTTTCCGCTAGGTGGCAGCGATCGATTCGGCGCCCTGGCCATTCCTGGAAGGCTTTACGGACGCGATAAGGAGGTTCAGGCGATCGCCGAGGCTTTCAATCGCGTGACCACGACGGGAGCCACCGAGGTGGTTATCCTGAAGGGCGCGGCAGGAGCTGGCAAATCGGCGCTGGTGGCCAACTTGCAGGCTGCGACGTCCTCGGCACCGCGTGTTTTCGCGGCGGGGAAGTTCGACCAATACAAGCGCAATGTTCCATACGCGACGATTGCACAGGCATTCGCCGACCTGGTCCGTCAAATACTGACGTTGGATAGCGGCTCGTTCGACGATTGGCGGCGCAGATTGATAGATGCGCTCGGACCTAACGCTGGTCTCATGGTCAACCTAGTTCCGGAGTTGACCCACATTCTGGGCGATGTCGGGCCTCCATCTGAGCTTCCACCGCAAGAAACCAGAAGCCGATTCCATGTGGTGTTTCTGCGTCTCTTGCGACTTTTCGCCATGCCCGGTCGCCCTTTGGTCCTCTTCATCGACGATTTGCAGTGGCTGGACTCGGCGACGATCGAGCTCATCGACCGTCTTTCCGCAGACGAGGATGTCTCTGATCTCCTCCTGATCTGCGCATTCCGCGATGACGAAATCGGACAGGATCACGCATTCATTTCCGTATTGAGCGCGATGCGCTCCCGGAGCCGCCCGCCTTTGGAGTTGCCACTTCGACCGCTTGTGCCGGGTGACATCGAACAGCTTATCTCTGACGCTCTCCAGTCAAAGACCCGTGCTGTGGGTGAATTGGCCCGCCACGTCTGGGAGACGACAGCGGGAAATCCATTTTTTGCGGTTCAGTATCTATCGATACTGGAAGATCGGGCGTCCATTTCGTACGACGCTGACGCCGGTGTATGGCGTTGGAGCACCGATGGCGACGAAGGATCGGTGGTCGCGGATGACGTCACCGAACTGTTGGAGGCCCGGCTTGACCTTCTAACACCGGCCGCTCGAAGGGCGGTCGAGCACCTTGCATGCCTGGGGATCAGTGCCCCGGTCGCGACGCTCGCAATGGCCTTGGGTATCACTGAGGATGAAACATTTGAGGTGCTGCGGGAGTCCGTGCGGGAGCGGGTCGTCTTGCGGATTGGGGATATCGTTTCTTTCGCCCATGACCGCGTGAGGGAAGTCGTCTACTTGCTGATTCCAGATCTCGACAGACCGAAGATGCATCTCGCCATCGCCCGCAGGCTGGTCTCTGGCCTCCCTGCAGCCGCGCGTCAGCGCCATCTGTTCGATCTCGCTCACCAATTCTCTAAGGGTTCCGCGCTGCTCGGACCGGCAGACGAGATCGAAGACGTCGCGGAGATATTTCTCAACGCGGGGAGGCGGGCGAAGCTGGCTACGGCGTATGCCTCGTCTCAGGAGTTCGTTGGCCAGGGACTGATGCTGCTGGATGCAATCAGAGTCGAGAGGGCGGGTCGTATCCTGTTCGCTCTCGAACTCGAGAAAGCCGAGTGCGAATTCGTGATCGGCGCCTTTGACGAGGCCGAGAAGAGACTGCTCGAACTGGCCTCTCGGGCTCCAGGGCGTCCCGATCTGGCCCGAATAGTCCGTTTGCAATCTTCGCTCTATATCACGTTGGGAAGGTTGGATCGTGCCGTCGAGGTGGCACTCGCCTTCCTTGGGACCTTCGGTATCGAATGGCCGTCGAGGCCGAGCGAATCTTTCCTTCTGAACGAGGCGGAGCGCATGCGTGCCCTGCTCGGAGATCAACAGATCGCGAGCCTGGCGGACTTGCCGGTGATGACTGACCCCGACTCGCTCGCGGCGATGGATGTGCTCGCTTCGCTGATACTGGCCGCACAACTGACCGACCACAACCTCGAGGATCTGGTTCTCCTGCGAATGGTCAACCTCAGTCTCGAGCGAGGCCACTGCGATGCCTCATGCTATGCCTATACCTCGCTAAATCTCGTGCTCGGTCTGCGGTTCGGCGACTACAAGGCGGGCCTCGAATTCGGCAAGCTCGGCTGTGGTCTGGTAGAAGCGCGGGGATTGGACCGGTTCAAGGCCCGCACATATTGTTGCTTTTGCTCGTCGGTCGCTCCCTGGAATATCGAACTGCGAAGCTGTCTGGATCTCAACCGGCGGACGATCGGAATAGCCAGCAGCGAAGGCGACCTCGTGTTCGTCGCCGCAACGTCGAAGGTTCTCGTGGTCAACCTTCTGTTCGTGGGTCAAGGCCTGGCGGAGGTGCAATCCGAGGCCGAAAAATTTCTCGTGCTTTCGCGAAAAATGGATTTCCCGTTCGCCGTCGCAGCGGCCATCGGCCAGCTTCTGCTGATCCGCGAGCTGCGCGGAGCCGACTTCGATGACGACCTTTCCGAATTGCCCCTTCCTGATTTGTCGGCGTTCGAGAAGGAACTCGAAATCAGCGGTCAGTCCATGGCCATACCCCGCTCGTGGCACTGGGTACGGCAAATGCAGGCCTGCTATCATGCCGGGCGGTTGCAGGAGGCGGTGGAGCTGGCGGATAGGATTCGTGCCCGACCCGCGGTCACTCGGTCGTTCATCGAGTTCAGCGAGTATCACTTCTATGCCGCACTATCTCACGCCGCGTTTTGGGATAGGGCGCCCGAGGATAGGCGGCCCCGCCATCGTGAAGCATTGGAAGAGCATCGCCGTCAGCTTGCGGCCTGGGCGGCCAGCTGTCCCGAGAACTACGACTGTCGGGCGTTCCTGATCGACGCCGAGGCCGCTCGCCTTGACGGTTGCGAAATCGGCGCGCTGCGCGGTTACGAAGACGCATGTCGCGCGGCTCGCGAGCGAGGCTTCCCTCAAGTGGAAGGGATCGCCGCCGAACGAGCTGCATCGCTTTCCCGGGCGCTCGGGCTTCGGTCAGCAGCCCGTCTGCATCTCTTGGACGCTCACGCCGCCTACCTGCGTTGGGGAGCCAAGGCCCTCGCGGACCGCATCGACCGGGATTATCCGGACCTGCTTGGGCGCGAGGGTGGCCCCCCGGGAGGCAAGGCGCCTTTGGCCCAGTTCGATCGGCTGGATGTCGCTGCCGTCGTTGAAATGGCCCAGGTCATATCCGGAGAGTTGCTGCTCGACCGACTGATCGAACGCCTCATGGTGACGGTGGTCGAGCATGCCGGCGCAGTGCGTGGATTGCTGCTGCTACCGCGGGAGGGTGAGATGACGATCGTCGCGGAGGCGTCCACCTGCGCATCCGGCGTCGTGGTTCACCGGGCCGTTCCGGAGGAAATACATGGGAGACTTCCCCAGTCCATCCTGAACCTCGTCGTGAGAACCCGCGAACACGTCATCTTGGACGACGTTTCGGTTCACAACGCACATTCGACGGACAGCTACCTGATCAGGGCACGCCCCCGTTCGGTGCTTTGTCTTCCGTTGATCAAGCAGGGCAATCTGTCGGGAGTGCTCTATCTGGAGAACGATCTGTCTCCCGGTACATTCAGAGGCAATCGGCTTTCGGTGCTGCAAATGCTCGCCTCGCAGGCCGCGATCTCGATAGAGAACGCTCAACTTTTCCAGGAGGTCCGAGAGGCACAGGAGGAGGCCCGGCGGGCAGGGCATGAGTTTCGGCTCGCGTTTGACATGATCCCGGCTCAAGCTTGGCGAGCATCTGCGGAAGGTGGAATCGAGTTCGCCAACAAGCGTTGGCACGACTATACCGGCATACCCCAGGATGGTTCTTCGCTGGAAGAAACTCGGCCACAGATCATGCATCCCGATGATCTTGAGAAGATTATGGCTACGTGGCGGTCCATGCTCGAAACCGGATTGCCGGGTGAAGTCGAGGCACGAATACGCCGTCACGACGGTGAATACCGACGTTTTCTTCTTCGGGCGTCTCCCATGCGCGATGACAGCGGTAGGATCATCAAGTGGCACGGGACCAACACCGATATTCAGGAAATGGTGCGTGCCGCCGAAGCCCAGGAGGCGTTGGCGCGCGCGAGTCGGCTGACCGCCATGGGCGAATTGACGGTCTCGATCGCGCACGAAATCAATCAGCCCTTGATGGCGATCGTGACGAATGCAGCGACATGCCTCCGATGGCTCGACGACGGCCATGTCGATGTCACAGAAGCCCGAAGGGCGGCCGAACGCATCATAGGGCTTGGACACCGCGCCGGCGACGTGATCTCGAGCATCCGCGCGATGGCGCGCAAGACGACGCCACGAACCGGCCCCGTAGATCTGAACGGTGCCGTCGTCGAAGTCCTCCAGCTCATGCGGGGCGTGCTGGAGCGCCACGGGGTCTTGGCGGTGACCGAGCTAAGTCCCGGTCTCCTTCCGGCCTCTGGAGATCGTGTGCAGCTTCAGCAGGTTCTGCTCAATCTGATCATGAACGGCATCGAAGCCATCAGTTTCGCTGCCGGGGCGCAGCGGCTCATAACCGTTCGTTCCGGTATGAACGACCGGGGCTTCATCGAGGTACGGGTCACCGACACCGGGGTCGGCATCGATCCGGTTGCAAAAGACAGGCTATTCGACGCCTTCTACACGACCAAGCCGGAAGGCGTAGGCATAGGTCTTTCGATCTGTCGGTCGATTATCGAACAGCACGGAGGAAGCCTTTCCGCGCACCCGGAGACGCCTAGCGGCGCTACGTTCCGGTTCTCTCTACCCCCGGCCCAAGAAGCTGCCTGAGCGGCGGCGAACATCGGCCAGCCTGAAGGGCAAGGAAGGTCCGGAATCGTGGTGTCCACCTTGCCTTGTTCGGGCCCAGCGTCAGATGGCCGGAGGCGGCCGACAGGTGCGCGCAACAGCCGCCTGGATCGCGGCAAGAAACTCCTCGGGCCGTACAGGTTTTGCGAAGAAATCGGCTGCTCCAGCCTTCATCGCTCGGACCGACATCGCCACGTCGGCATGGCCGCTGATGAGGATGAGCGGTACGTCGCAACCCGCCGCCTTCAGGCTCGCCTGCAGTTCCAAGCCGCTCTGTCCCGGTAGCCATACATCCGACACGATGCAATTGAGAGGGAGCGCCATCCCGCCGGCGTGGAATGCTTGAACCGAATCGAACGTCTCGACCTGAAGATCGACAGAGGAAAGCAGACCCTGCAGGGCTTCGCGCGTATCTCGGTCGTCATCAATGACCGCAACAAGCGGTCTCCTTTGGGAAAGATTGCCGACGCCTGTCTCCTGTCGCGCGGGCGCCGGTCTGGCGGCCTCGTCGCTGCTGGCCGTATCTTCCCGAGTGCTCGCTCCGAGAGCCTGTGTCTCTGCGACGAACAGATAGCCACGTCCGGGTATCGTCTTTATGAGATCGCGGTCCGGGCCCAACGCCTTTCGCAGCGATGCCATCTGTACTCGAAGGTTGCTCTCTTCCACGATCATCGATGGCCACACGTATTCCTGGATCTCCTGCCTGCTGACGACAGCGCCCCTCCGATCGAGCAGGATCATGAGGATGTCGAACGCTCGGCTGCCAAGATCGATGGCCCGACTGTCGCGGATCAACTGCCGGTCAGCCGGCAAGACATGGAACCGACGAAAGCGGATGCCGCCGTTTTCCGGATAGTTGATCCGATGGAAGACGCCCTCGGACAGAGGCGACACTTCGGGCTTCCATCCTTCCAAATTGGAGGCCGATGAGGGCGGGGACGTCGCGTTCATATCGAAGATCTCAGTACAAACGTTCAATCGTCGGTCATCGGAATGAAGATACCGCCGGCCCATTCGGGGCACAATTCATCTAGCGTGAAACTAACTACCGGGCAGGAGAGGCCGCGTAGACCTTTTGTCTAGGTATGGGGCTTCGGCCGGGGAAGGCCCAGAGCGTCGCCCATCCAGATCAAGTCAGCAAGAGACGGCGCGGCCATCTTCTGCATGACATGGGCGCGATGGAGCTTCACGGTGGCCTCGCTCAGCCTCATTTCGTCGGCGATCTGCTTGTTGCGCCGACCCAGCACAAGTTGGGCCATGATCTCTCGCTCCCGAGGCGTGAGGGTATCGAACTTGGCGCGGATTTTCGCAGAACTACGAACCTTTTCGCGCCGGTCCAGATCGCGCCTCACTGCCGACTGCACGGCGTCCAGAAGATCCTGATCTCGAACGGGTTTCGTGAGGAATTCGACGGCTCCGGCTTTCATCGCCCGCACCGACATCGGGACATCCGCATGCCCGCTGATGAAGACGACCGGAATGTGCGAACCCGAGCGAACGAGTTCTGCGTGGAAATCGAGGCCGTTCCTACCCGGGAGCCGAACATCCAGAACCATGCATCCGGGGCGATCCGGTTCGGCTCCCGCGAGATATTCTTGCACCGAAGCGAAGGCTTGGACACCCAGTCCCACGGACCGAAACAAGCCGCGCAGCGACTCGCGGACATCGTTGTCATCTTCGATGATGAACACCGTTCCCTGCTCAAGCTGGCTTGTCAAAATCAACCTCCGAGGTCGGCCCCGCCGCCGTCGGATGGAACTTACCAAGCTCGCGAGTTCCGGTCCATCGACGGCACGGCCAGAGCAGTTTGCAGCTCGATTACCGACTAGAAGTAGTGGATGGCTCAGACATCGCGCTCGCGCACAACGAATTTCGCGCATTTTCGCGACGTTTCCCTTCCCCTCGCAGGATCTCGCGGACATTCCCGCAGCCTCGAACCTAGAGTCACATTCAGGAGCGAGGCCGTTCGGGAGAGTAGCTATGATCGGGATCGACGAGTGTCGCCGCGCAACAGGGCATGCGACCGGCCTTTGCGTCGAACGAGAGCTTGGGGCACAAAAGCTAACTCCGCTCGATCTCGGCGCCGTGGTTGCTCAGACATCCCGGGACCGCGTCGACGAACGGCAGACCTACGTCGCAGCCGTCGCCGGAGAGCGCTTGGTGATCTCCCACGTTTCCAAGAAAGGCGCAGGACATGGGATGACCGAAGCGCAGCCCAAGAAGTCGGGCTTCGCGGTCTGCGTTCACCTCGCGGAGCTTCGATCCTACGAGGTTTGGCGTGACGGGAAGCATATCCCGAGTCAGCCGCTGGCGGCAGGCGCCATGCATATACACGACATGCGGGATTCCTGGTTGGTCGATCTCCAGAGCGCATTCGACGTCGTGAACTTCTACATACCCCAGGCTGCTTTCGATGAGCTCACGGACGAGCAGGACCTCCCCCGTGCCGGGGAGCTCCGCTGCGCGATGCAGGCCGGGAAGAAGGACCAGGTACTGAGCAGCATGGCGATGGCATTTCTTCCCGCGTTGGCCAGACCAGATCAGGCGAATGAGCTGTTCGTGGACTACGGCTGGCGCGCATTGGCGGCGCATGTTCTGAGGGCGCATAGCTCGTCTGAGCCGCCGCCGCATCGGCGCGGAGGACTTGCTCCTTGGCAGGAGCGAAGGGCGAAGGAGATGCTCCTGGAGCACTTGTGCGGGAACGTGACGCTGCGGGAATTGGCCGCCGCGTGTCGCCTGTCTTCCAGCCACTTCAGCCAGGCTTTCCGTCAGACGGTCGGCAGTCCCCCGCACCGGTGGCTCGTCGTGCAGCGGGTCGAGCGGTCGAAGGCCACGATGCTCAACACCGATCTGTCCTTGAGCGAAGTAGCGCTGGACGCGGGATTTGCGGACCAGAGCCATTTCACCCGCGTGTTCTCGCGGATCGTGGGGGCGAGCCCCGCCGCGTGGAGGAGGTCCCAGGAAAGATGAGCGTGGCGCGCGGCGGCGGCAATGCGTTCGTCAAAAGAACAGGAAGATCGAAAAAGACCGGCGGCCATGAGCGGACCATGATGTGACCGGCCGGCACGTCGGGGTACCGGCGGGACACGAGAAGGAACATCGAGATGAGCACGATCACGACCAAAGACGGGACGACGATTTATTACAACGATTGGGGCACGGGGCAGCCTGTCGTGTTCAGCCACGGATGGCCGCTCAGTGCGGACGCCTTCGAGGACCAGATGTTCTTCCTAGCATCGCGCGGTCATCGTTGCATTGCGCTCGACCGGCGCGGGCATGGCCGGTCCGGCCAAAGCTGGCAGGGAAACGATCTCGACACCTACGCCGACGACCTGGCGGCTCTGGTCGAGAAGCTGGATCTGAAGAGCGCGATCCATGTCGGCCATTCGACCGGCGGGGGCGAGGTGACCCGCTATATCGGGCGGCACGGCACGGGACGGGTCGCGAAGGCTGTTTTGATCGGAGCGATCCCGCCCCTGATGCTCAAGACAGAGGCGAATCCCGGCGGGCTGCCGATCTCGGTCTTCGACGAACTCCGTGCCGGCGTTGTGGCTGACCGTTCCCGCTTCTTCAAGGATCTCAGCATGCCCTTCTACGGCTACAACAGGCCGGGCGCCAAGATTTCGGAGGGAGTGCGGGAATCCTTCTGGCTCCAGGGCATGATGGCGGGATTTCCGGCATCGTACTTCTGCATCAAGGCTTTCTCCGAGACCGACCTGACGGAGGATCTGAAGCGTATCGACGTTCCGACGCTCATTCTCCACGGAGACGACGACCAGATCGTACCGATCGGAGCCTCGGCACTGCTCTCCTCGCGAATGGTCAAAGGGGCGAAGCTGGTCATCTACGAAGGAGCGCCGCATGGCATGTGTACGACGCTCAAGGACAGGGTGAATGCCGAGCTGCTTGCGTTCATCAAGGGCTGACCAGGCCGGCGGCGCTGCGCGTCAACGATGACAACAATACGGAGCTTACGATGATCGAAAAGTCGGCTTCATCGCCAACCAGGCGCGATGTTCTAGTCGCGGTCGCCGGCATCGGCTTGGCCTCGCTCACGACGTCTGCTTCAGGCGGCACCGAGCGCTTTGCTTCATCTGCTGCCTCAACCGGGGCGGAGGGCAAGCGGTCGGGCCGGCTCACGACCAAAGACGGCACGGAAATCTTCTTCAACGATTGGGGCAGCGGCCGGCCGATCATCTTCAGCCATGGCTGGCCGCTGACCGCCGATGCTTTCGAGGACCAGATGTTCTTTTTCGCCTCGCGCGGCTACCGTTGCGTCGCTCACGACCGCCGCGGGCATGGCAGGTCCAGCCAGCCGTGGCAAGGCAACGATATGGATACTTATGCCGCAGATCTGGCCGAGCTCATCGAAGCGCTGGACCTCAAGGATACCGTCATCGTGGGGCATTCGTCCGGAGGCGGCGAGGTTGCTCGGTATCTTGGACGGCACGGAACGCATCGGATCAGCAAAGCCTCGCTCATCAGCACGATTCCGCCGGTCATGCTCAAGTCCGAATCGAATACGGGTGGCACTCCGATCAGCGCATTCGACGACATACGTGCCAACGTTGTTGCCGACAGATCGCAGTTCTTCAAGGAGCTCGGCCTCCCCTTCTACGGCTACAACCGGCCTGGAGCGACGATCTCGGAAGGCGTAACGACGTCGTTCTGGCGCCAGGGAATGATGGCGGGATTTCCGGCGGCGTATTTTTCGGTCAAGGCGTTCTCCGAGACGAATTTTACGGAGGACCTGAAGAAGATCAACGTCCCGACGCTGGTCCTTCACGGCGAGGACGATCAGATGGTACCGATTTCCGATTCCGCCTTCCTTTCTCCGAAGATCCTTCCGGACGCAAGGCTGGTCGTATTGGCCGGTGCTCCACACGGGCTGTGCACGACCCACAAGGACAGGGTCAACGATGAACTCCTTGCCTTCATCACCGGATGATCGCAGGCGACGCTCTCGCAGCGGACAGGCAAGAGAACCCATGAACCGCAATTTGCCGACGCTCGTCGCCTCTGTGGGCGTCTGGTGCGTGCTCGCCGCCTTTCCCGGCCAGGGTCTGACGGAACACAGCGTGTCCCCAATTTTCGGAGTGAGGATTCCCAAAGACTATCGAACCTGGGAATTGGTCGGCGTCGCCCATGAGACGGGACTGGACGAATTGCGAGGCATCGTCGGGAATTCGGTCGCGATGGCCGCCTATCGGAGCGGAGAGCTTCCGTTTCCGGACGGAGCCATTCTGGTGAAGCGGGCATGGAAGCATGTGCGTTCCGCCGAGTTCGGGCCGGCGTTCGTTCCCGGCTCGCCCACCACGATTCAGGTGATGGTCAAGGACTCCCGCAGGTATGCGCAGACGGGCGGTTGGGGGTTCGGTCGCTTCGTTGACGGGCAGCCGGTCGACGAGGCCCAGCACCGGACCTGCTTCGGGTGCCACGCTGCGGGCGTCAAGGGACACGACTTCGTCTTCACGCGCCTCGCGCCATAGGACGACCCCACAAAGTCATTGCCCTTCTCCGTCGCCGGAGCTTCGCGCCGCGCGACCAAATTCTTCCTCGCGGTGCGATCTTTGGCGCCACCCTCGTCGGAGCTAAGGGGCTCATGGCTCTCCTAACGGCGCAGGTCGCAATTCGTTGGGCGATAATTTCGTCCAGAGTTTCGACGGCGCTTCTGCCGACCGATCAGATCCGTAAGAACGGACAAACGGTCGAAGCTCCATGCAAGAGCGGATCCCCGGGATCTCCTACTCTCCCATCATCGAGGGAGTGGCGGAAATGACGGCACGGACAGCAAGCGATGGCTACGCACACGTACTTGTGGTTCCGCGCAAAGCTCCTCCGCCTTCCTCCGAGACCATGCTTCTCGCACAGGAGCTCACGCACCGCTTCAACAACGACTTGGCTGCCATGGGCGGGTACATCGCGCTCACTGCCACCAGATCGTCCGACGTCGAAGTCAAGGCTGTCCTATCGAGGCTGCTCAAGCGGATCGAGGACATCGCGCTCCTGCAGCGCGCCCTGCAGGCACCCACGACGGACCGCGCGATCGACGCAGGTGAATATCTTCGCGGGCTATGCCGGTGCATCAGCCGGGCCAAACTGCAGCACAGGAATATCCGCCTGATCCTTCGGGCCGCCTCGCTCACGCTGAAGGAATCCGAAACTTGGCGCATGGGCATGATCGTATCCGAGTTGATCAACAACGCGGCACGGCATGCCTTCGCCGATCAAGGCGGGACCATCAGGGTCGAGTTGCGCAGCCGCGGTCACTCGATCGAATGCTCGATAGCGGACAACGGTTGCGGCCTCGCCGGCGTCAACGTGGGCGGTGGCATGAAGATCATCGGATCGCTCGCCGCCTTCCTGGATGGGGCGGTCGAGTATCAGCAAGGAGAGAGCGGAACCGTCGCTGTGCTGGCATTTCCCGGCACGCAGCGCGAGCTCCCGAGCACCGGCCGACGGATGGAAGCCGCGACCATGAATCATCAACCCAACGAAAGGAACTGACATGACCAGGATTCAAAAATACGTCGCCGTCGCGCTCCTAGCCACCTGCACCACGGCTATCACGCCGATTTCCGCGGCGATCTCGGGCCAGAAGCCCGCCGCCGAGAACAGCGCGATGCCTGTGACGCACTATCGCACTGTCAAAGTCGATGGGATCGACATCTTCTACCGCGAGGCCGGGCCAGCCGACGCTCCAGTCGTTCTGCTGCTGCATGGTTTCCCGACCTCTTCGCACATGTTCCGGAACCTGATTCCGGCGCTGGCATCGCGCTATCACTTGATTGCCCCGGATTATCCCGGCTTCGGACAGAGTGCAGCGCCGGATCATAAGAGCTTCGCCTACACATTCGGTCACTATGCCGATCTGATGGATGGCCTGCTGGCTCAGCTCGAGGTGAAGAAGTACGCCATGTACGTCATGGATTACGGAGCGCCGGTGGGCTACCGATTGGCCCTGAAGCATCCGGAGCGCGTCAGCGCGCTGATCGTGCAGAACGGGAATGCCTACGAAGAAGGCCTGAAGAAGTTCTGGGACCCGATCAAGGCGTATTGGGCGGACGGATCCCCGGACAAGCGAAAGGCTCTCGAATTCCTGGTCAAGCCTGAGACGACAAAGTTCCAGTACACCGACGGCATGAGCGACATCACTCGGATCGACCCGGACAACTGGCTGCAGGACCAAGTGCTGCTGGATCGGCCCGGCAACATGGATATTCAGCTCGACCTCTTTCACGATTACGGCTCCAACGTGCCGCTCTATCCAAAATTTCAAGCTTTCTTCCGCGAGCGGAAGCCGCCGACTCTCATCGTGTGGGGCAAGAACGATTACATCTTCCCCGCCGACGGAGCAGGGCCCTATCTGCGCGACATGCCGGACGCGGAGTTACATCTGATCGACACGGGTCACTTCGCCCTCGAGGACAAGGCGGACGAGATGGTGCCTTTGATCCGCAGCTTTCTCGATCGCAAACTGCAGGGCTCCTGACCAAGTGCCCCGGCCGGTGAGGGCGAGCTGACAGTTCGGCGCAGGCGCTCTCGTCGGTTCGCTGGCGACCTTCGAAGCATACGGGATGGAATCCATGGAAATTTCGGAAACCCGCGGCCGACGAGCCGCTCCGCTTCATACTCCGAGCAACCTGGGATCCAATGCAGTGCGAGACATATCCGCGGCCTTGACCGCCTTGCTCGCTGACATGCTGGCGCTGTATCTGAAGATGAAGAACTTTCACTGGCACGTCTCGGGCCCGCATTTCCGCGAGGACCACCTGATGATGGACGCGCAGGCCTCGGAGCTCCTCGCCACGACGGACGCTATCGCGGAGCGCGTCCGGAAGATTGGCGGGACCACCGTAAGGTCCATCGGACATGTCTCCCGCTTGCAGCGGGTGCTCGACAACGACGCCGACTACGTGACGCCGGAGGATATGTTGGCCGAGTTGCGCGACGACAACATGCAGTTGATCGCCCGCATGCGCGAGTGCCATCAGCTCTGCGACGAAAGTCGAGACGTTGCCACGGCGAGCCTGATCGAACCATGGATCGATGAGGCAGAAGGGCGGGTCTGGTTCCTGTTCGAGAGCGGCCGACGCGGGGAGTAGCCAGGCTATCGAAAGCGATGATCGACCAACCGACCAATTCGACGCTTCGAGGGCATCTCCTGCATTCTGCGGAGGGGGGCCGGGGAAACTGTCATGCTGCACGCGAGGGGCGGACATTACGCCCGTCAAATTGAAATCAGTGACCGTAGCTGCGGCTGTAGGCCAGGCGGCTGCTGCAGAAGTCATCTTGCTGTATTGATAAGCTTTAGCTTTAAACGGGGCTCAATCGGCCGACTAATAAGGTAGTCGGTGAAAGCTTATCAGTACTGGGCCGGATTACATGAAGATGGGGCAAATGTGTTCAGGCTGACTGGCGGGTCACCGCTCCTCCGCATCAAACCAGGCAGGTTATTGGGAATTTTGAGTGTTTCGGCTTACGATCGGCCCCGGCGCTGGAAAGCTACGGTGACCAGCTGCGATTTGGTCGCTTGAAAAAGCCGTGCATGCGAGCATCTCTAAAGTAGCATTCGTTCGGCTAATCATAGGGATCTGCCTGGAACCATTTTATAAAAAGTTATAGGGCCAATGTCGTTCGGACGAGCCAATCTCGCGAAAACGTCTGGTCTACGTGAAATAACGCATAGACAACACTGCGGGGTTTGACTTCGCATATACGCATGAACACGATCACTCATCTCTATCGCTACCCGCTCAAAGGTCTTTCAGCGGAGGCTCTCGGTAGCGCAAGGCTGACGCGGGCCGAGGGTCTTCCATTCGATCGCGAATATGCCCTGGCTCTCGGCACGACGGAGTTCGACGAGAACAACCCCGTCCCACTGGACAAGGGCTATTTTCTAATGCTCCGCAGCAACGAGCAACTTGCATCACTCTCGACGCGTTTTGATACGTCGACTCAAGAACTCCTGATCGAGGATCAAACCGGCCAAGCCGCCCGTGGTCACCTGACGCAGCCGGAGGGGCGTAGCAGGATTGAGCAGTTCTTCGTAGATTATCTTGGCGAAGCGACCAAAGGGACACCTAGGGTGGTGCGAGCCACGGGCCACAAATTTACCGATGCTAGCGTCATGTCGCCTGCGCTGATGCGTGCGGTGTCGGTGATCAATCTGGCGCCCGTGGAGGCGCTTTCGACAGCTCTGGGGACACATATCAACCCGTTGCGCTTTCGCGGGAATATCTATGTGTCCGGTCTCGAGCCGTGGGAAGAGCTATCCTGGGTGAACCAGACGGTTACGATGGGTGGCGTTCCCCTTCGGGGGCTCGCCAAGACGCCGCGCTGCGGCGCCGTGAACGTGAATCCAGTCACAGCACAACGTGATTTGAACCTTCCCAAGGCCATCATGCAGCACTTCGGTCATACGGATCTCGGCGCCTACCTCGAAGTGCTGAACGACGGCACAATTTCGATCGGTGACGCGGTCAAGAACTAGGCAGCGAGACGGCAAGGCTCAGGCTCCGGAGCAATCATCACGCGTGCGTGGGATGAAAGGGACAAGCGCTTCGCGAAACGCAGCTAGCCGTTGCAGGCCCTGGCTGATTTCATTCGAATTGAAAGCCGAGAAGCCGAACAGCAATCCTTTTCGCCGCTGTCGCCCGAAATAATAGGGCGACAGTGGTCTCAGCACCAGTTTTTGCTTGGAACACCGGTCCGATAGTTCCTGATCGTCAGCATCGCCCTTCAGGGGCAAGACGAGGTGCATGCCTGTCTCCAGCGATTCAAATGGAATGGGCAGATCGAAGAGCTCGCAAAGGCCGTCTGTAAGCTGTTTCTGCCGCGTTCTGTAAAGAGTTCGCATCCGCCGAACATGCGAGACGAGCAAGCCGCGATGAAGGAACTCGGACAAGACCATTTGCTCTATCAGCGAAGCATGACGATCGACGATGGTTCGCGCCTTGGCAAAAGACTCTGCAAGGTCGATTGGAACGACGACATAGCCGAGCCGCAACGACGGAAGCAGAATTTTCGAGAATGTTCCGAGGTGGATCGTACGTTTGCCTCGATCCATGCCGTGAATCGAAGGGAGAGCGTTTCCGCTGTATCGGAACTCATGGTCATAGTCGTCTTCGACGATCCAGGATCCGCTATGCGCAGCAAATTCCAGCAGCGCTTTGCGTCGGTCGAGTGATAAGGTGGCACCGAGCGGATACTGGCGGGATGTCGAGGCAAATACGACACGCGGTGAGGGAAGGCTACGAATAGCGGAATCTATGCATATCTCTTGCTCATCGACGGCAGCTGGATAGAGAGCCGCACCATTCGCGCTGAAGGCAGCGCGCGCGCCGATGTAGCCCGGCTCCTCGAGCCAAACCGGATCGCCCGGGTCCAACAGCATGCGGCTTACCAGGTCGAGACTCTGCTGCGTGCCGGTCGTGATGATGATTTGACTGAATTCGCAAGACATCCCGCGTGAAGCATTCAAATATTGCGCAATTGCGCGCCGTAAAGGTTCGTATCCGGCATTGGATGTCTCCGCGAGAATCTCTTTGCGCAGACGCCCCGATGTCTCATTGAGCAGCCTAAGCCAGGTACGGATCGGGAATTCACGCAAGTCCGGAAGATCGGGCATGAAGGGCGTCGGGCTTTCGGAAAAAGCGTCAGAAGCGGAAGCGACGAGGTTGCGGCCGCGACGCGAGATCGATCGGAACGGGTACGGGGGTTCGGTTGCGGTCGGCGCCAGTGGCGACAACGGAGCCTGTTCATGGTCCCGCGTTTCGGTTGCGACGTACGTGCCGTCACCAACGCGGCTCGTGAGGAGACCTTCGTTGATCAGTGTATCGAATACTTGAAGGACGGTGTTGCGCGAAACGCCGAGCTCTTCGGCAAATATCCGCGTGCCTGCCAGCATTCTCATCAGCTTCCGGACGAATGCTGCTTGCTCACAAGCCACGCATCGAGGTCGAACGCCTGCTGGCGCGAACCAGGATCACCCGATACACGCGACACACGATCATGCAGAAGCGTGAGATCCTGGCGCTGATCGCGGATGCCGGCGTGAAGGGCTACCACATCAATTACGAGGAACTCGAGGACGGCTTGGTGAGCGTCTCCGTTCCAGTCTTCAATCGGGCCGGCCTTGTCGTGGCAGCGCTCAATGCGAGCACCAGCAGTGCACGCGCAAGCAGAGAAAGATTAGCAGGAGAATTCGTCTTTAAACTGAAGGCCCTGGCCGCTGAGCTTTCGTCCATGCTCCCGTAACGATACATGTTGCCCAGCATCGCCAGACCTGCTCGATCGGAGGATCCCGACCATACGGCGGGAGAGACCGAGTGGCCAGTCCCAGGGGCGTCAGAAGCAATGACGGAGGTCTCGAAGCTGGCGCGGTGTGGCACCGACGAGGTTATAGTATCCGCCACTCGCGTCGTGACCAACGGTTCTTTGAACCAGGCACCACCAACGTTGGGGCCCACGGGCGCCAGTTGTGGTCAAAGCGCGGGTCAAACCGAAACTCCGTTAACTATCGTCTTATGCGCGACGAAATAACGCGGCAAAACGGCCAGATTCGTGGACGCACGCCCCCCTGCCAATATTGCAGCGCTACTGCTCACCGTCAGGACACGGGAGTGTCGCGTTTCGGCGGTTGCAATCCGGGCGAACTCAGCCATTCATCAAGGTGTGCGGCTTTTCGTGATGCGGGGAAGACCATCCGCTGCCATAGCAAATGACGCCGCACAGGCGACTGGAAGAGAGAAAGCGTTATCGCAACTTACGAGGCATGCACGGGGACGCTGCGCGCCGCTTCGCGGTTCCGAATGGTAGGACCGTGCACTGGATCAAGTGGTTATGGGCAGAGGCCTTCCCATGACCCACACCGTTGTCGTTGTCGATGATAAGGCGCGGGCAAGGTCCCCTTCAGAAATTTCATCACAATCGGCCACAAGCAGCGTCGGCAACACCATCATTCATTAGAGTTTCAACTGTATCGACTTTATCAGTGGTGAAAGGCGCTCGACTTCCTGGTGAACTATCTGCTGAGCTTTCTCCGGGTCGGAATCGCTATCAGGTTCCAGGACTTCAGCCCGATATTTTTCGAGCAACGACGCGTCTGACATGATCTTGCGTGTCGCTTGCGCTAATTGGCTGATGATCGGCTCGGGTGTTGCCCTCGGAGCAAACAAACTGAACCACCCATCGAATTTGAGATTAGGCATTCCGCTCTCGATGGCGGTCGGAATATTGGGTGCGCCGGCCATGCGCCGTTCATTGGTCACCGCCAGTATCCTGAGCCTGCCGCTTTCATGATGTTGAAGCAATTGGCCGGTCATGACCGCAACGACCATCGGCAGCTGACCGCCGAGCAAGTCGTTAATGGCGGGCGACGCACCTCGGTAAGGCACGTGAACAATGTCGGGCAATTCAGCTTGCGTTTTAAACATCTCGCCAGCAAGTTGATTGGTCGTGCCAATCCCGGCGGAGCCGTATGAGAGTTTACCCGGATTAGCCTTGCCATAAGCGACCAGCTGCGACAGATCTTCGACAGGAAGCGAAGGGTGGACTACGAAGGCGAGGCCACTAGAGACGAGCCTGTAAATTGCTCGGAAGTCTCGCGCACTCTCGTAGCTCGGTCGCTGCGAAGCGAGCGGTATGACGACTTGATTTCCTGCATTGCCCAGCAGAAGTGTGTAGCCATCAGCAGGCGCATGAGCAACCGAGGCACAGCCGACAGCCCCTCCCGCGCCGGCGATGTTCTCTATGACGACTGGTCCAACAGAGGAACCCATCCTGTCTGCCCAAGGTCTGGCGATGACGTCGTTTGAACCTCCAGCGGCGAACGGCACCACCAAGCGGATGGGCCTGGTCGGGAACGCGTCGGCTTTCACGCCTGAAGAAATTAGCGTGAGTGTGCTCAAGCTGCTGGCGCCAAATAAAATCTCACGACGAGATGGCAACATCATCGCTACCCTCGGTGCGTTCGAGAAAAACAGAATAGTTTAACTATCTTCAGTTGTCATTTGCGAAGCTTGACTTTACGCCGTCGGATATTTCGGACACCAGCAGCGCTTGTCTAACCCGGAATTCCTGGCGACCCTCACCTCACGCTGGTCACGCAGGCCGCGGATGCCGCAGCGGCCGCTAACGCACCGGCACTGAAGTGCGCGGATCATAACACAGTAGTCGTGACCACAAGATCACCCGTTGGGGTGATGCATCTCGCAAACTTTCGCGTAGTCTTGGGCACGCGTCTGGGAATGCCTGGGCTTTCCGAAGCGCCGGCGGTGCTGACTTTCCGTCCCGCCCAAGCCGATGGCGGCGCCCGCAACGCCAAACGAGAAGCTCGAATGAAGTGGATCGATTTAGATGGATATATTGCCGCGTCGCTTGTCTTCATGACATTTTACATGAAGGAATATGGTTCCGCTGCGGGTGGCGGCTCTCTGCAGTAACGTCGCATTCCTGATTTACTCGGGCGTATTGCACCTGACCCCGATATTCATCCTCCACAGCGCATTGATTCCGATTAACGCGCGCAGACTGCTCTGCGCTTGGCGTGAACAACGGGCTCGACAACTATGAACTCGTGGTCCAGCCAGCTCTGACCGAGCCCCGGCAGATTTGCACTCGACGGCTTCTGCGACAAGCGGCAAGATCAACTCCCGGATCTTCTGGAGGTTGTCCTGCGAATGTCCGCTGTCGGCTTGTCAAAATCTCCACCGCATATTGTCGTCTGCATATATCCAGACGTCATGGCGATGGATGTTTGTGGACCAATGGAGGCCTTTGCGATGGCAAATTCTCTTGCCGGCCGTGTCCTGTATCGTCTTTCAACCGCTGCAGTGACGAAGGATCCAATTGAGACTTCCGCTGGATTTTGTATCCTGCCAAACCACCTTTTAGCGGAGCTTAAGGATCATCCGATCGACACTCTGCTGGTCGCAGGCGGATATGGTCACATTACTGCGTCGCGTGACAAGATGATGACAAACTGGTTGCGCGAAGCGGCTCCTCGCGCACGCCGGCATGGTTCGATTTGCACTGGTGCTTTTCTGCTCGCGGCTTCAAACTTGCTTGACGGCAAGCGCGCAACTACCCATTGGGCGCTGGCGTCGGCATTCTCGCGGGAGTACCCGTCGACGACACTCGACATCGACAGCATCTTTGTACGCGACGGTCAGACCTACACGTCGGCCGGGATCTCGGCCGGAATCGATCTTGCCTTGGCGCTGATCGAAGAGGATCATGGACGCACCTTCGCTCTACGCGTAGCTCGCAGCCTCGTCGTGTTTCTTAAGCGCCCTGGAGGACAATCGCAATTCAGCGCGCATCTCCAGGCGCAGTTCAGCTCAATTCCTGCGATTCGGATGGCTCAAGAATGGGCCTTGGCTCATCTTTCTGAAGATCTCAGCGCAAGAAATCTCGCCGCTAGAGTCAACATGAGCGAACGCAACTTTAGACGACTGTTTGTCGCTGAACTTCAAGAGACCCCACGTGAATACGTGGAACGAATTCGTCTTGACGAAGCGAGACGTCAAATCGAGGATCTTAGTATTTCCGCCCAAACGGTCGCTAAGCGTTGCGGCTTCGGCACGATGAATAATCTGCGACGAGCATTCATTCGCAGATTTGGCGTGACACCTCAGTGGTATCGGATGCACTTTCAAGCATGACACGCATCAGGCGCCCCGTTGAGCGATTTTTGTGCAAGCTCTGGCCGAGATTTTTCGGACTTTGGCCGGAAATGCACCCATGATACCCTCGTCAGCCGTCGGGTTTTGTTATTTAGTATCTCTACCGTAGGTCGATTTTGGCCGGAGCGAAGGTCAAATACTCAGTTATATGCCGAGGCGCGAAATGGTCGATTGGCAAACGACTTGTGCCCGTAGTGGCAAGATAGGCGTAACGCTCAGTCAGTTCGATTGGTCGGCCACACCGCTTGGCCGACCCGCAGACTGGGCCGAGTCCTTTCGCGACACACTTAGACTCATCCTGAAGATCGATCACCCAATGCTGGTCTGGTGGGGCGCCGACTTCATCCAATTCTACAACAATGCGTTCGACCGAATGGCCGAGCCTTTCCTTCGCGACTTCGGGTTCGGAGTGCCGGTCGGTAGTCTTTGGCGCGGATTTTGCGAAGCGATCGATGCTGACATGCGCTGGGTCATGTCCGGGAAGGGGAGCGTTCAAAGAGACCGCCAGCTCGTGCGGACCACGATTGACGAGCGGGAAGTGGAGCGTTGCTGGAGCTACAGCTTGAGTCCGGTCGAGGATCAGAACGGAATCTGCGGTGTTCTGTTCGTCTGCCAGGATGAAACGAGCGATTACGTCGCGACCCAGGCACTTAAATCCCGGGATATGGAGTTGGCAAGAATCCAATATGTCGGGAAGTATGGAAGCTTGGAGGTTGATCTGACGTCCGGCTTTCGAAATGAGCGTTCTCCGGAATATCTCGCGATCCATGGCTTGCCGCCCGCAGAGAGATACGAGACGCACGAGAACTGGGTGCGCCGCATCCACGAAAGTGACCGCCATAGGACCGAGCTTACGTTCATCAAAGCCGTCCAGGGTGACAGTAAGGGTTATTCGATTCAGTATCGCATCGTGCGCCCTTCGGACGGAAAGATCAGGTGGATTTTTGCGAATACTCAGATTGAGCGGGACAATTCGGGACGAGCAATGCGGCTGATCGGCGTGCACTCGGACATCACCGATCACATCAATATACAAGCAGTCGAACAGGCCAGGCTCGCCGAAACACTCGATCTATTGCGATGTGCGGTGATTTTGACTGACGCGCGCGGCCATCTTATCCGCTTGAACCGGGCTGCCGAGGATTTGCTCGAGAGGAAATCCGCAGTTCGTGTCCGTCATAACATCGTTAGAGCAAGTTGTTCGGCGGCGGATCGTGCACTTGGTGCCGCGCTGAGGTTGGCAGCGGACGCGTCTGATCAAAGAGACGGCTTAGTCGTAAAGTTGTCCGATGACGAAGATTTGCCAGTGTTTGCTCACGTATTGCCGATTGGAAGAGTTCGCACTGAGAGTTTGCCGGAGGCACCCGCGGTCCTCGCGATCTTCATACAGGACTCGGACCATATTCGCGACGCTGTCGGCCCGCTGGCCAACGCATATCGATTGAGTCCCGCGGAAACGCGGCTGCTCTCGAACATCCTCGGCGGCCGCAACCTGCCCGAGGCAGCAACAGAACTAGGAGTATCTGCGGACACTGTTAAGACGCAGTTGAGGGCCATTTTTCGGAAGACGGGCGTAAATCGACAATCGGAGCTAATAATGCTCGCCTCGCGACTCTCAGCTCCGGTTTTGGGAGAGCGAATATTGTCGGGAACATTTGTGAAACCTCTATCTAATCAACCGAGACTGCGTTTTCAAAGCTCGGCAAGCAAATGAGCAGCATGCTGCCGACATTCTGGCTTTCCTATGCACTACGAATTTCGTCATGCTGAATATCGGAATTTTGCTCTCGCAGCTTTCATAGTTGTCCGGCAGCAGGGTTTTGGCCACATCCTCCCGCGAAGGCAGCGCAGCTTTCGCTTCGCTCTCGCCTCATGGGTCTGATCGCTCATCAGTGGCAAGCACCGAAGGCTACAGTTCTTGCTCGCCCGTCGCGTCAAGATCATAGATCAGTTCGAGGATCCGATTTTCCATTTTCGCATTTCAGCAATAGTTCTACTTGCGAGACGCTACAACCGAATTCGGGCTTGCGACATTAACACCTGCATGAGTTGCAAGCGCAACCGCCACGATCAATGCGAGCAGCGATCCGTAGAATCCGACGACCGCAAGCCGCCATTTTCTCAATACGCGGCGTTCGGAGGCCGAGGGCTCGTAGGAGAATTTCTGCATTGGGAGCTCTCCAACTGCAAAGTTGACACGAAATAGTCTCCGAGGCGAAAAAGAATCGTGACGCAGCGGTGTAAGCTCGCAGGCTAAACTTTGCGGCTCTACCAGTGGAACGTGTGTAAACCAGTTCACCGGTGCGGAGGCGTACGACATATTCGCACAATTACCTGCGAAGCTATCGTCGGGCATCACCCGACAGGGTGAGACAATGAAACATCGGTGCAAGCGTCGATAATTTCACTGGTCGCCTAGCTGATGAAATTCGTAGCAGTGAGAACCTTTAATTCGCGATTTCTTGCGCGATGTTAGCAATCAGCAATCAACCCCTCCCACTCGCGATAGCAGGACAAGTTGACGTCTGTCGTCGGGAGCGGAGCAAACATGCTCTGCACTGCCCTCACAGACGGCTCCGGGCCGATTCTGTTGAAAAAGGCCGCAGTTGCCACTCAGAGATACCGGTGATTCAGTCTGTCTAATTGGCAGGACTGTGAATGCTGACCGAAAAATGACCCCCATCGGCGTCTTCGTGTCCCCTTTGAGTCACTGATTATATTGAATCTGATTGATCGGACCCCGCGGCGATCAAGGTCGAGACTCCACGCCGAAACACATGGACGGGGCTGTGAAGGCCGTTGGTCAGGTCGCGGATCCTCAGACTGATGCGCAGCGAAACTCGTTGCTTGGGTCACTCTCAGTGCTCTGCGACCGGCGCCCGAGGACTTCGTCATGCTTCGGCTCGTCCTGCTTGCCTTGCTGCCGCAGGTTGGCTGCCTGTTGATGTTGGTCGCGACGCGTAGGGAGGACCCGTGGCACCTTTCAGAGATGTCGCGGGATGAGCTTGCCGCCTTCATCGAGGGTGACAGCGGACCTCCGGGCTTCCTGTCCGCCATTTGGGCTCTGGGAGTGACTAATCTAGGCCCGCCGCTTCGCGCCGGCGGGCCATCGGTCCGAAGGCGCGCTTGGACCGTGACGATCGATCACACTGATGCAGACGATCCAGAAATTTCTAGGGCTGCGCCGCATTGGCAGGAACTGCGCCTGCAGCGATGGGTTCCTTACCTGCGACCGGACTATCAGCCGCACTGCCAGGAGGAGTTCATGAGCGAAGAGAAGTCGATACTGAGAGAGTTCGTGGAGGGAATTGAGGGTGTCTCTCGGACGCATTATGAGATCGAGATCAAAGGTTCGAGCCGACGAAAAACGCTGGTTGTCGAAGTGGACTTCGATCTGGACCCTGGCAGCCCCAGCTATTCGCGAATGAAGGTGGATGCAATCGCAGACGGGTTTGCGATGATCCTGCGCGAAGAGAATGGTGACCTCGTTTCCAAATTGAAGATCATTGGACGATCACATCAGCACGCCGATAAATCGCCGGAGCTCGGATCATCGAAGGTCGGGGGCTCCTCGCAGAAAGCCGCGCCGGCAAATCTCCAATCGTCGTCGCACTAATTCGAATAAGATGCGCGGGCAAGCGGACTAGTTTGCCGCTTGCCCAAGAAACCGATCTGGAATGTCATTCGGTTTCCAGCACTTGAGCTGCGGTAGGGCTTACCCATGAGTAATGTTGATCTGCGTCGTAAGTTAGAAATGCTTTCCCCCGCGATTGTCGCCTGCATGATCGATCAGGGAACGGCTCACGACGATGGCGGCATTCTTGAGTTTTCGTATGACGGCTATTGCCACCCCACCAAATCGATCAGAGAAGCGACCCGCCTCGTTGAGCGCCAGCGGCGGCAAAGTGTCTGAATGACGAGTCGCCTGAAGGCTGTCGATTGATTGTCGCGTGACTGCGATCCGCGCTGGCATCATCGGCTGCATAGGAACAAACTGGGGCAGCCATTCTTTGGTAAAGCGCTATTTTCCCCTTACCAAGAGGTTTCCGATGAATGGCGACGCCCCCCTCAGTGGCTTGATGTTCTTCACGCTCATTGCCGGCGTCGTTGTTGGCGGCGGAATGCTCTTGTGGTTCCTGCGCTCGCGGCAAAATCGAGAGATTGCGGCCGTTGCGCTTGAGGGCGACGGCCGGTCCCGGCATGGTGAGCCATCCGGCGCCGGTGCCGAGCTCGGCGGGTTATTCGGAATGGCGCTGGTGGCAATGGCGTTGCTCACCGTTGGCTACCGGTCGCATATGGGCGGTAGCGTCGTCACGCCGACCGCAGTTAATCAGCCCAATAATCAGCTCGCGACTGATCGTGTGAATCCTGACACGCCCAAGCCCTATCAGCCCGCAAACCCCGCACCGGATACGCGCGCGGCACCCACCAGTTCATCGACAGGGCGCTAATAGCGGTGGTAGGCTTGAAGAGTCTAAGAAATTGTCAGCTCGTCTCGGCGGTTAGGTTTGTTTAATGTCTCGCAGGGGAGCAGCGCGGCGTTCCGTTCCAAAATTGCCATCTCAACCTGATCGGCAAGGAGCGATAGGTGGTTGGCGACCCGGTCGAACAGTTGTCGCTTTTGTGGGTCAGTAGCCAAGTCTCTGATCAAAGCGGCGTCGGCGGCGTCCGTCCGCAGTTTTTCGACTTGTGCCAAGTAATCCTTCATTGCCGCACCCCATCCAACGCGGGTGCGAAGGCGCCTTTGGCTTCGCAGGCACCACGGTAAATCAGGCCACTGCCAAATTCAACCTAGGCGACTATGGGTTGCCGGCCTTACAAGAAAGAGGCCGCTAACTGAGGCGGTCGTACTCATTTCCATCGGGGTGTAGCTCGGCCTTCTTGGCGAGCAGTTCTGCGATCAGTTCGGATATGCCTTCCTGCGCGAACTTGTCAGTGACGCGGGAGACTATCGTCCGGTAATGCGCAATCTTCTTGTCGATTTCGTCACACTGACCGCACATGGCATTCGCGCCTCTATGCGGACGACATCATTGCCGCCCGCGTCCTGTTAAGACTCCCTGACAGACTTTTTGTTCAATGGGTTGGACGTAATTCGAGGCCGGACATCCAAGATGCGCGGATGTGGCAACCCGGAATCAAGAGGCCGCCAACTGGGGCGGCCTCTTCCGAACAATTATCCTCTACCGTCTCTGCATCTGCGATAGGGCTCGGCCTTTGATGCCGGAACCGTGTATGCGCGCCACTCCGCGTAGGTGAAACCGTACTTCTTCATGCAAGCCAAGGCATGTGGAGAGCTGTTGCTCGGTTCGATGCCACTGTCCCGCCGCTTGGCTTCCTCCACCGAGGTGCCATCACGCTTCGCCTGACAGACTGGATCATGGTGGCAAGCATGCGGCGGCGCGGCCAAAGCCGGTGACGCACTTAAGAGTATAGCTAAAGTAAGAACGTGCTTCATGATTCCCCCAGAGGTTGAGTGGGAACCAATATCGAAGCGCCATTGGCCGGTAAATAGGTGCTGATGAATTATGACACTCCAAAATTCAGCTTAGGATACCACGGGTTAAATACGGACAGCACCCGCTGGCGGGCCTTTTCCTTGAGGCCAACGTAAGATCAAGCCACGCATAATGCGCGCGAACATCGTCGCCCAATCTAGGACGTGGACTCATTAGCATGCAGCCATAGCCGGATCGATGCGAGCTGTACGAAGGCAAGGTAATTAGCGGCGAGCCTGTCGCAACGCGTCGCAATCCGGCGGCAGTGCTTGATCTTGTTGAAGAACCGCTCGACTTGATTCCGGGCTCGATAGAGATAACGGCTGAAGCAGATCGGGTCGTTGCGATTGCTTTTCGGCGGAATGTTGGCCCACGCGCCCTTCTTCATGGCAAGCTCTCTGATCCAGTCGGCGTCGTAGCCACGGTCGGCAAGCAGCATCGACCCGGATTTCAGACGGGACAGCAGTTTTCCGGCAAGTCGAACGTCATGAGCCTCTCCGGGGCTCAGCGCCAGCCGTATCGGCAGACCATTGCTATCGACCACTGCATGGATTTTGCTCGTCAAACCGCCGCGTGACCTTCCCATCAATTGGCGCTGGTTCTTTGTGATGCAGGCTCCATGCTGATGCACGCGGACAATAGAGGTGTCGATCATCTGGACAGCGGCATCGTGTGCAACAGCAAGTGCGTCTATGATGCGACCCCAAACACCGGCCCGCCGCCACCTGACGAAGCGGTTGTAGCAAGTGGTGTATGGGCCAAAGGCCGTCGGCAGATCACGCCAGGGTGCTCCTTATCGGAGGACCCAGAAGATGCCATTCAGGACCCGTCTGTCATTCACTCGAGGAACGCCACGCGGCTTGTTTGGCAGCAACGGCTTGATTGTGAATGCTGATCGAAAAATGACCCCCATCGGCGTCTTCGTGACCCCTTTAAGTCACTGATCGTATTGAATCTGATTGTTCGGACCCCATGCCGATCAAGGTCGAGACCCCACGCCGAAACACATTCCGTATATTCAATCGTCGAGCGTCAGAGGTTGGCCACCGATTGACCACCGAAACGCCGTGAACAAACGGCGATAAAGGTGGTCAATCAAGAACGAACTTCATTGTTTTTGTTGGTTTTTTCGATTGCTACTTACGTTCGGGACGCAGGGGTCGCAGGTGCTGAAGGCGCGACCGAGCAATTTACATTTCGCATGCAACCTATTGATTTCGCTGGTGCTATTTCGGTGGCGTTTTACACCTAAGTACCTGTAATTGCTTCTGAAAGATGAGACTCTTAATCAGCGGGTCCCAGGTTCGAGCCCTGGTGCGCCCACCAAGTCGAATCAAGCACTTACAATGATCAAGAATCAGAACGGACCTTCTAGTTGGAAGACCGACTTGATCTGTTCTGAAGTTCGGTCGAGAAGTGAGCGCTAATCCGCTCCCTCCTTTCTTCCTCGCGCTTCATGCGAACGAGATACAGCGCGCGGATCAGTACGTGTAGGTCAGTTGCATCCCCATCGTAGGATAGGATAGTGCAGCGAAGAAATCGGATAGAAGTGGTGGCATATTGGGCTGAAGATGTTCTTCTGGCGAAGAGTGCCCGCTAAGCTGTGAACGTCGGCTATCGTATCCGCCGCGTGCGACGTTGACGCATTTCTTGCTCCGATAACTCCTGTTGTGCCTGCAGGCGCTGGACGAAGATTTTTGCCGCTCTGGAAATGTGCTCTCGGCTGAGCGTCTCCGCTCGCTCGCCGTCACCGGCTATGATGGCGTCAAGTATTGCGACGTGCTCTCTCAGGATGGTCGCCGGCATCTGCGAGTCATCTCGCAGCACTTCTCCCATAACTCGGCGCAGATAGGGCCAATGGGGCGCGGTCGTCTCACCGATCAGGGGGTTGCCCGCAAGGTCGTTGATGAAAGCGTGAAAGCGCATGTCCGCTTCGATCTGCTCGTTCAGCGAACCGCTTTCGACAGCCACTCGTCCTGCTTCCAGATAAGTGGGGCCCTCGTTCTTGGCGCGCTCCGGAGCGCGCTCGGCGGCCAGACGAGCGGCAAGGCCATCCAGCACGGCGCGAATCTCATAAAGATTTCGGACAAATTCGACGTCGAGCGGGGAGACGATAAGGCCGCGCCCAGGGGCCTCTCGGACCAACCCCCGGTCTCGCAACAGCAGCAGCGCCTGCTGGACGGGCTGTCGCGAGACACCATAGGCGCGCGCCAGGTCATCCTGAATCAGGCGGGAGTTCGCCGGTAGCTCGCCCTCGACGATCTCAGAAACAATAGCATTTACAACCTGTTCCACGAGGGTCGGCTGCGGTTGGATGGGCGGCATGCGAACTCCGACGGGCTGATCTGCGAGACTCTTAGCAGTGCGGGATGAAAAAAGCCATTGCGCTGTATTCGAATTCAGAATATGAATTCCGTATTCGAATTCAAGCCGCGAGAATGCGGTTCTTCATGGGAGGATGCAATGCTCGCGGTGAGCCGTCGCTCGCTTTTGGAATCCGCACTTGGCCTTGCTGCAGCAGGGGCCGTTTTGAAGAGCCCCGCGGTGCTGGCCCAGGCCGCGCCGGTCAAGCTCAAATTCGGCAACGATCTGCCGGATACGCATTCGGTGAACGTCAGGCTCAAGGAAGCCATTGAGGCGATCGGCGCCGAGACCAAGGGGCAGGTCGCGATCAGCCTGTTTCCCAACAATCAGCTTGGCAGCGATACCGACATGATGACCCAGTTGCGCTCGGGCGCGCTCGAGCTCGCGACCATGCCGGGCACCGTTCTCTCAACGCTCATCCCGACCGCCTCGCTGACCGGCGTCGGCTTCGCCTTTACTGACTACGACAAAGTCTGGGCCGCCATGGATGGCGAAGTCGGCAAATTCATCCGCGGCAACATTGAGAAGGTCGGGCTCGTTCCGTTTGAGGCCGTGTGGGATAACGGTTTCCGCCAGATCACCAGCAGCACCCATCCGATCAAGACGCCGGAGGATCTCGCCAACTTCAAGATCCGAGTGCCTGTCGTGCCGCTGTGGGTAGCGATGTTCTCGGCCCTCGGCGCGGCTCCGGTCAGCATTCCGCTCAATGAAGCCTACTCCGCCTTGCAGACCAAGATCGCCGATGGTCAGGAGAATCCGCTGGCGCTGATCGAGTCCGCGAAATTCTATGAGGTGCAGAAATACTGCTCCCTCACCAATCACGCCTGGGACGGCTTCTGGCTACTGTCGAGTGCGCGGATCTGGAAGACGATTCCGCAGGACGCGCGCGAGGTCATGCAAAAGCACTTCAACACCGCGGCCAAGAAGCAGCGCGACGATATCGTCAAAGCTAACGCGGATTATCAGAAAGCTCTTGAATCGAAGGGGCTCACCTTCAATGCGACGCGAGCAGAAGCCTTCCAGGCGGCACTTGCAAAGACGTCGTTCTACAGGGACGCAAAAGCCAAGTTCGGCGACCAGGCCTGGTCGCTGCTGCAGAAATACGCCGGCAACATCGGGTGATCGTCATGCATCTCGTGGAGGAATTGATCATCGCGCCGCCCCGGATGACCGGGGTGGCGGGGACCTTGCAAAAAGCAGAACACCTGCTCGGCTCAGCCGTCGCGGCCGTAGCCGCGCTACTCGTTGTCGCGGAAATCATCGTGCTGTTCACCAGTGTTTCCGCGCGCTACTTCTTCCAGCGGCCGCTGATCTGGTCAGACGAACTCGCCGGAATATTGTTCCTGTGGCTTGCAATGTTCGGCGCCGTTGTCGCGTTCCAGCGCGGCGAGCATATGCGGATGACCGCAATCGTGGGGCAGGTCAGCGCGCGCACGCGGGCCTTCTTCGACGTGCTTGCGATCGCGGCCCCGTTGGCTTTCCTGGTCCTCGTGATTCAACCCGCTTGCGATTTCGCTTCGGATGAATCGTTCGTGTCGACGCCGGCACTTGACATTTCAAGCCTTTGGCGGGCCGCGGCGCTGCCGATCGGTCTGGGCCTCATGCTTGCCATTGCCGTTTTGCGGCTGTTGTCCTTCGGCAACTTGCAGCTTGCGGCAAGCGCGGTCGGGGTCGTTGCCGTAGTCGGCGCCGCTCTTTACGCCCTTAGCCCAATGCTTGTACCGCTGGGCAACCTCAACCTTCTGATCTTCTTTGTCGGGCTCGTGGCGATCATGGTCTTCGCAGCGGTCCCGATCGCCTTTGCTTTCGGCCTCTCGACCTTCGCCTACATTACGCTGACAACCAGCACGCCAGCGACAGTCGTCATCGGTCGCATGGACGAGGGCATGAGCCATCTCATTCTGCTGTCGGTACCATTGTTCGTGTTCCTCGGCCTGTTGATCGAGATGACGGGGATGGCACGCGCGATGGTCGCGTTCCTCGCGAGCCTGCTCGGCCATGTGCGCGGCGGTCTGCAATACGTGCTGGTCGCGGCAATGTACCTGGTCTCCGGGATCTCCGGAGCGAAAGCGGCAGATATGGCGGCTGTAGCACCTGTGCTCTTCCCCGAAATGGTCAAGCGTGGCGCCAAACCCGGCGATCTGGTCGCACTATTGTCGGCAACGGGCGCCCAGACAGAAACCATTCCGCCGAGCCTCGTTCTGATCACGATCGGTTCGGTCACGGGAGTTTCGATCGCAGCACTGTTTACCGGCGGTTTGCTGCCGGCCGTGGTCCTCGCCGTGATGTTATGTACCGTGGTCTGGTTTCGCTATCGCAAAGACGACCTTTCTCATGTCAAGCGCGCCAGCTGGGGTGAAGTCGGTTCCGCCTTCCTAGTCGCATTGCCCGCCGTCGCGCTTCCCTTTGTGATCCGCGCGGCTGTCGTCGGCGGCGTCGCGACCGCCACGGAGGTCTCGACAATTGGCATCGTCTATTCCGCAATCGCAGGCCTCCTGATCTACCGAAGGTTCGACTGGCGCCGCCTCTACCCGATGCTGACCGAAACAGCAGCCCTGTCGGGCGCGATCCTCCTGATCATCGGGGCCGCGACGGGCATGGCCTGGGCGCTGACCCAGTCGGGGTTCTCGACCGCGCTCGCCGGTTTTATGACGGCTTTGCCGGGTGGTGCGCCGATCTTTTTGGTCGTGACGATCATTGCATTCATCGTCCTCGGCAGCGTGCTTGAGGGCATTCCGGCAATCGTGCTGTTCGGGCCGCTGTTGTTCCCGATCGCCAAGCAGGTCGGCGTACATGAGGTGCACTATGCCATGGTGGTTATTCTGGCAATGGGCATCGGCCTGTTCGCTCCGCCCTTCGGCGTTGGGTACTACGCCGCCTGTGCGATCAGCCGCATTCATCCCGACGAAGGTATCAAGCCGATGCTCGGGTACATACTAGCGCTTTTGATCGGGACCATCGTGATTGCGGCTGTGCCGTGGTTCTCGATCGGACTGCTGCACTAATCTAACCGCAAATCGCATTCAAATTCGAGGAGTGGAACGTGAAGGACCTCTTGAATTTCGGTCAAATGCTCTCGGTGCATGCGCGCCTTTCGCCCAATCGGCTCGCGGCGCGCGACCTGGACCGCGCAATGACGTTTGCGCAATGGAATGATCGCTCGTGCCGGCTGGCCAATGCCCTGCTTGGCCTTGGACTCGCCAAGGGTGATCGGGTTGCGATCCTTGCCTACAACTGCGTCGAGTGGTGCGAGATTTTTGCGGCCACCGCCAAGGCCGGCCTGGTCGCTCTGCCCATCAACTTTCGCCTCGTGGGCAAGGAAGTGAAGTTCATCATCGACAACGCGGAAGCGTCTGCCGTCATCGTCCAGGACGAGCTCGTCGGTCTTGTTGAGGAAATCCGCAACGAGATCGCGATCAAGCCGGATCGTTTTGTCCATTTTGGACCAAACCGCTGTCCGGCGGGCTATCGTGCTTACGAGGATTTCGTTGCGGCGGGCAGCGCCGGCGAGCCCAGCCAGGCTGTTGCTTTGTCCGATCCCTGGACGCTGATGTACACTTCCGGAACGACCGGTAACCCAAAGGGGGTCGTGAGAAGTCATCGCAGCGCAGTGCTGCTGTCGATGGTCACGGAGATTGAACTCGGCCTTCATCGCAATGATGGCGCGCTGCTGGTGATGCCAATGTGCCACGCCAATTCGCTGAACTTCTTTGGCGCGTTCGGCTATTGCGGCGGCGTCAATTCGATCTACTCGCGCAAGAGCTTTGACCCCGAACATTATGTGAAGACGCTTGCGGAAGGCGGCTCCACGTTCACTTCGCTGGTGCCGACCCATTACATCATGATGCTCGGCCTGCCCAAAGCCGTCCGCGGAAAATACAATTTCGATTCCGTCACCAAGCTGATGATCTCGTCGGCGCCGGCGCGCCCCGAAACCAAGCGCGAAGTCATGGAAATGTTGCCGAATTCCGGTCTGTTCGAGCTCTATGGCGCAACCGAGACCGGCTGGGTGACCATGCTCCATCCCCACGAGCAATTCACCAAGCTTGGCTCTGTCGGCCGTGAATGCGTCGGTGCTGCGCCAATCAAGATTCTCGATGAAGCCGGCAACGAAGTACCGGACGGCGAGGCTGGCGAGCTCTATTCCTGTAACGCGCACACATTCGATTGCTATTGGCGTTTGCCGGAGAAGACCAAGGAGGCATTCCGCGGAGATTATTGCTCGGTCGGCGACATGGCCCGGCGCGATGCCGATGGCTACATCCATCTGTCCGACCGCAAGAGCAATATGATCATCTCCGGCGGAGAGAACATCTATCCCTCGGAAGTGGAATCTTCGGTCGGCGCGCATCCGATGGTCAAGGACGTGGCGGTTATCGGACTGCCCGACGGAAAGTGGGGCGAACGCGTTCATGCCGTCATCGTTCTGCACGACGGTGCGACGTTGAGCGAAAGTGAATTGGTCGCGTGGTCCAAGGATCGCCTGGCCGGCTACAAGCGTCCGCGGTCCTATTCGTTCATTGCCGAGAGCGAGATGCCGCGCAATGCCACCGGAAAGGTGCTGCATCGTGAATTGAAAAAAAAGTTCACAACCTGAGCACCTCAGCCCGGTCGAAACGCTTTGAGTTCCGGATATGCACGCCGTACTAAACTCCGCGCTGCCAATCTTCGCATTGATCCTGACAGGGTTTGTTTGCGGCGTCTTCGGCGTATTTGACCGAACTGCAACCGACAATCTCAATCGGTTCGCCGTTTACCTGGCTCTTCCCTCACTGATGTTTGTCGCGATGTCCAAGATCTCGCCGGATCAGGTTCGTCAGTTCGGTTTCGTCGCCGCGTTTTGCGGCGGGTTTTCGATTTGCTTCGCCGTTGGCTTTCTCATTAGTCGCCTCCGAGGGAAACGCATTGCAAATGCAAGTTTTGAGGGACTTGACGCGGGCTACAGCAATGTCGGCTTCATGGGGATTCCCATGTGGCTTCTGGTGTTTGGGCCGGAAAGCGCCCCTGCGTCGATCATTGCCACCTTGTTCACCGCCTGTGTGTTGTTCCGGTTTGCAATCGTCGTGGTCGAGATCGACCTGCAGAAGAAAGACAGATTCTGGCAGATGGGGGCGAAGATAGCGCGCACGCTGTTCACGAGCCCGCTGTTCATCGCACCGGTCGCGGGCCTCTCTGTCGGTCTGAGCGGCTTGGCACCGCCGGCGCCGGTAATCAACTTCACGAGCCTACTTGGCGGCGCCGCGTCGCCGGCCGCGCTGATTTGCATTGGGTTGTTTTTGGCACAGGAACGGGTGGTGACCCACGATATCGCCTCGATCGGCACACTGGTCTCATTGAAGCTGGTTCTGCAGCCCCTGGTTACGGCGTTGCTCGCGTTCTACGTTTTCTCAATGCCGCCGCTTTGGTCTCACTCGGCGGTGATCCTGAGTGCGCTGCCGATCGGATCGGGACCGTTCACTATCGCGAAACTGTACGGGCTTGACGCGGGAGTGACCTCCGGCTCGATTCTCGCATCGCACATAGTTGCTGTCCTGACCGTCTCGCTGTTGGTCGGATGGCTCGCTCAAGCTTAAGTAAGTGGAAATTTTCAACATCATGGGAGTTATCAGATGAACGTTCTGCCGGATAGCGCCGCCGATCTGATCGCACGGCTTCTGAAGCGACGCGGGGTCAAGCGCGTGTTCGCCCTTTGCGGCGGTCACATCATGCCGATCTGGATGCGCTTGGACGCCCAGGGAATTCAAATCGTCGATGTTCGCGACGAGCGCGCCGCCGTTCATATGGCGCAGGCTCACGCCGAACTCACCGGTGACCTCGGGGTGGCGCTTGTTACGGCCGGCCCTGGAATGACGAACTCTATCACTGGCATCGCCAACGCGCATGTCTCGCGCGCTCCTGTGCTCGTCATCTCGGGTGGCAATCCTCGCCCGCAGGAAAACCGCGGCGGGCTCCAGGATATGGACCACACTGAGCTCGTACGATCGATCACTCGTTACGCGCGAACCGTGCGCGAACCATCGCTGGTACTGCAGGAACTGGATGAGGCTATCTCGCGCGCCTTCGGGGAGGGCGGAGAGCCAGGTCCCGTTTTCATCGACTTCCCGGTCGACACTTTGCGCAGTATGGTGCCCAAAGCATTGCAGCTCGAGGAGCATCTCGGCGCAAAACCCCGCACCGTTACGCGTCCGGATCCGGTGCAGGTCGAGAAGGCCGTCGACTTGCTGTGGTCGGCGCGGCGGGTGCTCGTTATCTCCGGTCGGGGAGCTCGTGGTGCGGGCGCCGAATTGATCGCGTTGCTGAATCGGCTGGGCGCCGTCTATCTCGATACCGGCGAAAGCCGTGGGATCGTGCCGGACAGCCATCCGTCGGTCGTCGGTGCGATGCGGGGCGCGGTGATGGGAGACGCGGACGTTGTTCTCACCGTCGGCCGACGGCTCGACTTCCAGCTCGCGTATGGCTCGCCAGCCGTGTTCCAGTCCGCCAAATTCGTGCGCATCAGCGATACGCCCGCCGAGATGCGAGATAATCGGCGCGGTGCCGTGGAGATCCTGGCGTCTCCCGCCGAGACGCTACGCGCCATGGTCGAGCACGCCGGTAACCGGGTTTCCGAGGTGGACCGGCAATGGGGCGCCAAGTTGCGAGCGGGCCACGAAGACCGCGCCAGGAAATTGCAGCAGAGCATGGCATCGGCACCCAACGGCTCCGATGGCAGGCTGCATCCGAACAAGGTGTTATCGGCCCTGCAGCGAGCCATCGGCGATGACTCCGTTGTCATCACCGATGGCGGCGATTTCCTCTCCTTCGCGCGTGTTGGGTTGAATGCTCCGATGATGCTGGATCCCGGACCATTCGGCTGCATCGGAGTTGGCGTCCCCTATGGGATCTCGGCGAGCCTGGCGTTTCCGGATAAGCCCGTGGTGGTCGCGACTGGCGACGGCGCTTTTGGCTTCAATGCCATTGAAGTGGACACGGCCGTGCGTCACAAGGCGCCGGTTCTGATCGTTGTCGCCAACAATGGCGCCTGGCAGATAGAGGTGCATGACCAGACCGTCACGCACGGTAAGGTCGTCGGCACCAGATTGCAGTTCGCCGACTATGCGGGAATGGCGCGATCGTTCGGCATGCATGCCGAGCGCGTGGAGAGTGAGGAGCAACTCAAGCCCGCGATCGAAAGGGCGCTCGCCAACCGTCCGGCGCTGCTCGACATGGTCGTCACGCCGGAAGCGATCTCGTCGGACGGCAAGACCGGTCTTGCATGGGTGCCCGACCTGCAGCCATTGGCGGCCTGGGATGACGCCGAACGGAAGTGGCGGGCTTCCTGAGCAATCTGTCTCTGCTGAAGCCGAGTTCTGGGAGGTGCCCGTGTTCGAAATCAAAGATCAGCATATTCTGGTAACTGGAGGCTCAAGTGGCTTTGGGCGTCATTTCGCGCGATTTCTCGCAAGCAATGGTGCCAACGTGACGCTCGCGGCTCGCCGCGCCGAGGCACTGGCGTCGGCGGTTGCGGACATCAGCGCAGCCGGCGGTAAGGCCCAGAGTGTCATTCTTGACGTCACATCGGCCGACAATATCGAACGCGCTATGGAAGAGGCCGAATCCGGATTCGGCCCGATCCATGCCGTCGTCAACAACGCGGGTGTCACTGCGACGAAGCCCGCGTTGGATCAGGATGAGCGCGCCTGGGATATTTTGATGGACACCAATCTAAAGGGCGTTTGGCTGGTGGCGCAGGCGGCTGCGAGACAAATGGTCAAGAACGAGGTGAACGGCTCCATCGTTAACATTGCGTCGATTCTCGGTCTGCGGGTCGCGGGTGCCGTCGCACCCTATGCGATTTCGAAGGCTGGCGTGATCCAGATGACCAAGGCGCTCGCGCTGGAGTGGGCGCGTTACGGCATACGCGTCAATGCGTTGGCACCAGGCTATTTCGCAACAGAGCTGAATGACGACTTCTTCGAGAGCGAGCATGGCAAAGCGCTTGTCAAGCGCGTGCCGCAACGGCGTCTTGGGCAGCTCGGTGAACTAGACGGACCGCTGCTGCTCCTGGTTTCGAATGCCGGATCGTTCATGACCGGCAGTGTGGTGGCGGTCGATGGCGGGCATCTGGTGTCAGGACTCTGAGGACAGAAACGAGATGGGCGCCAGATTCGTTGAGATGCGCGGTGTGAAAATCGCTTACCATGTCTGGGGCGAGGGGCAGCCACTTGTGCTGGTGATGGGCTATCGGCTCAGCTCAATGGCATGGCCGCCGGCTCTTATCGAGCAACTGGCCCGCCGCTTCATGGTGATTGCGCTTGACAATCGAGGCACCGGACTGAGCGATAAGCCCGTCAAGGGCTATGCGATCGCCAACATCGCGCGGGATGTTTGCGGAGTGCTTGACGAGCTCAAGCTGACGCAAGTCCACATGCTGGGCTATTCGATGGGGGGTGCGATCGCGCAAGAGTTCGTACGCCAATTCCCGGAGCGGGTGTCAAGACTAATTCTGTGCGCAACAATGGCCGGCGGGCCCCGCGCAAAGTACGCTACGGCCTCCGTCGTTGCCGTCATGCGCGACCTGGACGGCCTCTCGGCTGAACAGGCCGCACGACGCATCTGGAAGGTCACCTACTCGTCCAGTTACCTTGAACGGCATCGGGATCTTGCGGAAGAACAGATGCGACGTGAGGTGGTGCTCCCGACGCCTCTGCACGCAGCCGACCTGCAGTTTCAGGCGTTCGCCGAATTCGACGGCTCGAAAGCACTCACCGACGTGCGTTGTCCTTCGCTTCTCTTGACGGGTGATCTCGACGAGCTGATTCCACCAGAAAACGCTGTGATGATGGCAAAGATCATTCCAGCTGCAAGGCTGGTCGTACTTCACGGCTGCGGGCACCGCGTTCTATGGGAAGACACCCGGAGGTGCGTCGAACTGATTACTGAGTTCCTTGACTCGGCTCGCGGCGCGAAGACACCTGATGATCCTAAGGGCAATCAAAGGCACATGCCGACAGCATCGGATACTCTGACATCTGCGATGGAATTGCTGGCGACGTGGCCGTTGACTCTGATTAAAGCCGGTTTCGAATCGATAGCCGTCGCGCGACAATCGTTGCTTGTGGGAAGCGCGTCCCGTTTCGGAGATGGAAAGCCCATCATCCTCGTGCAGCAACTTTTCGGTGCCAATCTCGTACTCTTACCGATCGCGGTTTGGCTCAAGACACTCGGCTATCGGCCGGTAATTGTGGGACCTTCGCCCGATCAGGAGGGATCGCCGAGTGACGGCGCGCTGTCTCAGGTGATCCATGAGGTAACGCGGCGCGTCGGGCGAAAAGGAATTTTGATTACGCATTCCTTCGACATGTCGAGAGTACTAGTCACTGCCGCAACGCACAAAGAACTGGTATCCGACGTCGTCGTCATCGGGGTTCCCGACAATAGCGGCATCGACGGCGTTCGCATCCATTTTATCTCCGCTTGGTCTGCCCTACAGCTAATCATGGAGCTGCCGCAGCTTTTGCGAAGCATTGGCCTGGAATTAATTGAGATGGCTGACTCGAGCAGCCGTGAAGGCGGCTTTGCCGCGAGCTGGCCCCAAAGAAAAGGTGCCGAAAGGCTCGGGCAATCGGAGGATGCTGATGACTGAGAAGGCTAACGACCCGTTGGCGCTGTGGCAAAGAGCGATCGGCGAGATGGAAAAGCGGTTTAACGCCTTCGCCAATCAGGCGATGGTCTCGCCGGAATTCTCCAAGCTTGTGAACCAGACCGGTGGGACAGCAGCAGACGCGCAGAAGCGGTTTGGCGACCTCATGGAGAAATATCTCCTGACGGTGAATTTGCCGAGCCGGGAGCAAATGGTCGGCGTTGCTGAACGGCTGCAGACGATCGAAAATCAGCTCAATGACGTGAAGGCACTGCTGCGGCAGATGCAGATCAATTCAGGTGTCCAGCAAGCAAGTCAACCTGGTGTTCCGCGACCGCCACGCACCAAGCGTCCGCCAGGGCCATCGTCCGGAGAACGCCTATGAGCGAGTCAGCGGCATTCGACTTTGAATCGATGCCGGTGCGGGTACAATCCGAGATCCAGCGAGCGATTCAACGGAGCATAAAAGGTGTCGAATATTTCTCGACCTCGGGGCCAGCGCTCGGCTTAACCCCGAGGGATCTGCTGCATGGTCGCGGTACCATGAACCTCTATCATTATCGGCCGCTGGCGGAAGAACTTTATCGGGTGCCGGTGCTAATCGTGATGGCGACCACTAACCGAGGCTACATCCTGGACTTGGTTCCGGGCCAAAGCTTTATCGAGTTTCTCCTGAAGTGCGGCTACGATGTTTATATGCTCGAGTGGAATCCTCCGAAGCCGGAGGAGAAGTCCTTGCGGATGGAGGATTATGTTCTCGATTTCATCCCGGATTGTATACGTCGGGTTCAACAGGATAGCGGCCTGCAGGAGGTGTCGTTGATCGGCTACTGCTTTGGCGGTGTGCTCTCCGTGCTTTATGGTTCGATCTTCAATGATGGACCGATGAAGAATCTGGTCTGCTTCACCACCCCGGTGAATTTTCGTGAATTAAAGCTTTTTTCGAACTTTGCTGATCGCCGCTATTTCGACGTGGATCGCTTGCTCGATAGTGTCGGTAATATGCCGCCAGAAATGATCCTGTCGTCGTTCGAGATGCTGCGGCCCGCATCCCGCGTGGTTGGCCAGCTACAGCTTTGGGAGAACATCTGGAACGACGAATATGTGAAGTCCTGTCGGATGTTCGACCGCTGGGCGACCGACACACTGCCTCTGGCCGGCGAATATTTCCGCGGCATTACCAAGGATCTGATGTGGGACAACAAGCTATTCCGCGGTACCATGTCGGTGGGTGGACGCAAAGCCGACATCGCCGATATCAGGGTGCCGATCCTGCATGCGGTGGCCGAGCATGACCACATTGTTCCGTATGAGTCTGCGAGACATCTGATCCCCAGGGTCGGCTCGACCGACAAGGAAGAGGTGATCCTCAAGGGCGGTCATGTTTCTCTGGTCGCTGGCGCGAATGCCATCAAGAGACTGTGGCCGAAAGTGGATTCCTGGTTAGCTGGAAGGTCTATATGAGCGAACGGCGTTCTTACCCGCGTCACGTCGAGACAGAGGCCGGCGCTATCGAGTTTCGCCCGATGTCGCGCCCGGACGAGGTCGCCGTGCTAGAGTTCGCGCAAGGGCTGCCGACGCATGATCTGCTGTTTCTGCCGCGCAATATCAGCCAGCCGAAGGTGCTATCGGCCTGGATCAACGAAATCGAGCGGGGCGTAATCGTTAGCCTGCTGGCGATCAGGGACGGGAAGGTCGTCGGCTGCGGCACGGTGGTGCGTGATCCATACTCGTGGTCGCCGCACGTCGGAGAAATCCGCATGGTGATTTCGCGCGACGTGCGCGGGCAGGGGGTGGGTCGCGCGCTATCGCAGGAGACGTTTGCGCTGGCCCTGGGCAGGGCTGGCCTAGACAAGCTGGTGGCGCAGATGACAGTCGATCAGCAGGCTGCGATCGCGCTCTTTGAAAGTCTCGGTTTCAAGGCCGAGGCGCTGCTGCGCGACCATGTCCAGGATGTCGACGGCAAGAAGCACGACATCGTCTTGCTCGGGCACAATATCGCGCAATTTGGCGCGCAGCTGGAGGCTTACGGCCTGTCTGAGGCGGTCGAGGCAGGATGATTGTCAATACCGACCAGGAGTGGGGGGCGGGCTGGTGGTGCTTCAACCAACACCGAACTGTCGTTCGGTGCCGGTTGTACGGCTTGTTTGGGAAACGCTCTCTTGCGGGGGGCGCTCGTGGCGATGCGCTGGCAGGATCCGGATCCTGGCAATGATCATTTAGAGCGTTTCACGTTTTGATGGAAGCGTATCCGGCGTTTTTGAAGTAGTTGCTGCATTCGCTTGGCTGGATGGTTGTGACGAGGCCGCCGATGTGGCGGCAAACGTCGTCGATGGTGCG
>Ga0070738_10000751_pt1 | contig 82788 bp, 77 predicted proteins | sample Coa_R2_2_FD_66446 | JGI IMG/M metagenome (GOLD analysis project Ga0070738, IMG submission 66446) | Surface soil microbial communities from Centralia Pennsylvania, which are recovering from an underground coalmine fire - Coalmine... | ecosystem: Environmental > Terrestrial > Soil > Unclassified ...
GGACGGCCGGCCGCGCCCGCCCAGCGAGCGGCGCCGGGTCGAGCCGGGCGTGTGGCCCGAGGCGCTCGAGGCCCAGTCCGACACCTACCAGGGCGAGCCCTTCCTCGGCCCCTGGGGCTAAACTGACAGCGGGCGTGCTGCCGCCAGCGATCAGCAGGGCCGAGGGCGGGCCGCTGGCCCGCCCTCGGCCCTCGTCGCCATCGCGCGGATCAGATCGCGTCGAATCGCGCGAGAGCGGCGCGATTCGACAGTCCCTAGCGCCCCTCCAACATCAGAGATAGCGACCAATACCTAAGCACCCGGCCAGGGATGATGTGTCCGTTTGGCTTCGCCAACCAGGCACACTAACCTGGGACGGCAGCTTAAAGCGAGGGCGAGATGGCCGTAGAGATCCAAGACGCGCCGTGGGTGAGCCAGCCGGTCGTGCCCCACGATCCCGTCGACCCGATCACGCTGGAGCTGGTGAAAGGCGCCACGCGCGCGATGCAGGCCGAGATGGAGAACCTCATCGAGCGCACCACCATGTCGCCCTTCATCCACGAGAAGAAGGACTACTTCGTCGGCATCTACGCCCGCGACGGCGGCAACGTCGTCGGCAACGACCACCCCAACTACGGCAACGTCATGGACGCCGTCTTCCACTACTACCCGCCCGAGACCATGAGGCCCGGCGACCTCTACTGGTACAACGACTGCTACGGCTCGAACGGCGGCGTCACCCACTCGCCCGACATGCTGTTCATCGTGCCCATCTTCGTGGACGGCGAGCTGGTCGCCTTCTCGCAGTCGAAGGGCCACTTCTGGGACATCGGCGGCTCGCGCGCCGGCAGCATGTCCGCCGACGCCACCGAGATCTTCCACGAGGGCACCATCGTCCCGCCCATCCGCATCATCAAAGAGGGCGTCTGGAACGACGAGGCGCTGCGCATCTTCCTCGCCAACACCCGCTTCCCCGACATCATGCGCAACGACATCCGTGCCATCATGGCGGCCGCCCAGCTCGGCGAGCGCCGCATGGTGGAGCTGTGCGGCCGCTTCGGCGCGCGAACGGTCATGGACGCCTTCCTGGCGATGCGCGAACAGACCGCGCGCTACGTGCGCCGCGCCGTCGAGGCGCTGGTGCCCGAGGGCACCTACCACTTCGAAGAGGCGCTGGACAACGACGGCGTGAGCGGCAAGCCCGTCTGGATTCGCCTCACTCTCACTCACCGGGACGGCCGCCTGGTCCTCGACACCCGCGACAGCGATGACCAAACGCGCGGCCCCGCGAACTTCCTGATGCACCACAGCGTCCCCAAGTTCTCCCTCGCGCTCTACCTGCTGGCGCGCGAGCCTAGCCTAATGCACAACGCCGGCAGCATCGTCGCCCTCGACGAGGTGCTGCAGCGCGAGGGCAGCGTGCTGTGGCCCCGCTGGCCCGCCCCGCTCGGCAGCCGCGGCCAGACCAACGTGCGCTTCCAGATGGCGCTCATGGGCATGTTCGCCCAAGCGTCGGGCGGCCAGAGCCCGGCCGCGTCCGCGGCCTACTCGCTCTACCTCCTGCGCGGCCTCGACCGCGCCACGGGGCAGTACTTCCTCTGCACCGACGGCGTGGCCGTGGGCCACGGCGCCCGCCCCGACGCCGACGGCCACGACGCGATCTACGGCCCCGGCCAGAAGAACTACCCCGCCGAGTACATCGCCGACCGCTTCCCCCTGCGCATCGAGCGCTACGCCATCAACACCGACTCCGGCGGTCCCGGCCGGTTCCGCGGCGGCTGCGGCGTCATCCGCGAGGTGCGCCTGCTGGCGGACGAGGCGGTGCTCGGCTCGCGCCTCGACAACGTCCACTTCCCGCCCTACGGCGTGAATGGCGGCATGTCGGGGCGGGGCGGCGGCGTGACGATCAACCCCGGCCAGCCCGACGAGCGCGTCATCGAGCCGACCTCCGACGGCACGGTGATGCGCAAGGGCGATCTCCTGCGCTTCGCCACCTCGGGCGGCGGGGGCTGGGGCCATCCCTTCGACCGGCCCGCTTCCCTCGTCGAGCGCGACGTGCGCGACGGCTTCGTCAGCCTCGGCAGCGCCTACGAGGACTACGGCGTGGTGCTCGACCCCGAAACGCTCGCCCTCGACGCACGCGCCACCGACGAGCGCCGCCGCACCGCCCGCAAGGCAGTCAAGCTCTTCCACCGCAAGGAGTACTTCGACTGACGACGCACCCGCCGGTGGGCGGCGGACAGGCAGACCACGGCGGCACGTCGGCGCTGCTTAGCAGGACAGGGAACGAGGAGCCCGGTCATGGCGATCACCCAACAGCGGCTAACGCTCGAGGAGTTCTTGAAGCGCCCCGAACGCAAGCCGGCGCTCGAATACGAAGACGGGGTGGTAACGCAGAAGGTGGCGCCGAAGTCCCGACACAGCGCCCTGCAGGGCGGCTTTTTGGAGTGGATCAACGGCTATGCCCGGCCACGCCACCTTGCTCGCGCATTCCCGGAGCTACGGACGACCTTCGCGGGCGTCTCCCGCGTGCCCGACGTGAGCGTGTTCGCCTGGGACCGCATCCCCGCCGACGCGGAGGGCAATCTCGTCGACGACGTGTTCGAGCCGCCCGACATCGCCGTCGAGATCGTGTCCCCGAAGCAGGGCGTGAACGGGCTCATTCGGCGCTGTCTGTGGTACGTCGCCCACGGAGTGCATCTCGCGCTGCTGGTTGACCCGACGGACCGGTCGATCATCGCCTTCCGCCCCGAGGGGCGAACCAGCGCCCTGCGCGGCGCCGACGTACTCGACCTGGGCGACGTCATTCCCGGGCTGCGCCTCACCGTGGCCGAGATCTTCGCGGCGCTGCGGGCACGCGACTAACTAACGGAGGGCCAGCAGGTGACGAGCGCGGCGGTGGACGAGCGGAGCGCGGCGATCATTGTGGGGATCGAGGCGATGCAGCCGCAACACGTGCTCATCCTGCCCGGCAGCACGCCAGAGTACGCGCAGACCATCCACCGCCCCATCTTCCGGCCCGTCAACCTGATGGGCGGCTAACATGAGCCAGAACGCGCCCCCGAACGGGCTGCTCCAGCGCCCCGACGCCCTGCGCCGGATCGACCGCACGTTCCCCGACCAGCCCATGGTGCTGACTCTCGGCGGCACCATCCGCGAGATGCTCGCCGTCGTCGGCCGGCGCCCGAACCACCTCTACATCCTCGACTCGATGGGCCTGCCCGTCCCCATCGGCCTCGGCCTTGCGGTCGGCCTGGCCGCCGAGCCGGCCGTCGAGCGCGTGGTCGTCGTCGAGGGCGACGGCAGCCTCCTTATGGGCTTCTCGGTGCTCACCACCATCGGCCTCCTGCGCCCCAAGAAGCTGGTCGTCGTCGTGCTCGACAACGGCGTCTATCTGGCGACCGGCGGCCAGCCGACCGCCGCCCCGGCCGTCGACTTCGTGGCCGCGGCCCGAGCCTGCGGCATACGGGCCGAACACACGGCGGACGGGGCCGCGCTGGAAGGGGCGCTCGGGCAGGCGCGCGCCGAGGAAGGGCCGTGGCTCTTGCACGTGCCCGTGGGCACCGAGGCGCCGCCCACCGCGTTCTTCCTCGAGGACCCGGTGGTCCTCCGCGCCGACTTCGACCGCTGGCTGGCCAGCCGGCGCGCGGGCGGGGCGTGACGATGGCGACCGGGCGGCTCGCGGGCAAGACGGCGCTCGTGACCGGCGGCGGGCGTGGCAACGGCCGCGCGATCGCGCTCGCGCTCGCCCGCGAGGGCGCCGACGTGGCCGTGCACTACGTGGAGCACGCCGCCGCCGCCGAGGAGGTGGCCGTGGCCATCCGCGCGCTCGGGCGGCGCAGCCTCGTCGTGCGGGCGGACGTGGCGCGGCGCCCCGCGGTCGAGGCGATGGTCGAGCAGGTGTACGCCGCCTGGGGCCGCCTCGACGTGCTCGTGAACAACGCCGGCGTGCTCAAGCGCACGCCCTTCCTAGCGATTGACGACGCCGAGTGGGACTGGATGCTCGACGTCAACCTGCGCGGCTGCTTCCTTGTCGGCCAGACGGTGGCGCGGCGCATGGTGGCCCAGGGCGGCGGCGCCATCGTCAACGTGTCGTCGGTCGGGCAGAAGCTCGCGGGCCGCGGCGTGGCGCACTACTGCGTGTCCAAGGCCGGCGTCGGCATGCTCACGAAGGCGATGGCGCTCGAGCTGGCGCCCCTCGGCGTGCGCGTGAACGCCGTCTGCCCCGGCACGATCGTCACCGACCTGAACCGCGCCGACGCCGGCCGACCCGAGTGGGTCGAGGCGCAGTACAGCCGCCTCGCCGTGCGCGCCCTCGGCGAGCCCGAGGACGTGGCGGGCGCCGTCGTCTTCCTGGCCGCCGAGCAAGAGTCGCGTCTGGCCGTCGGCACCAGCATCTACCTCGACAACGGCCGGGCCATCTGGTAGCCTCGCCCGCAACTGGACCGGCGAGCGCCGAGAGGAGCGCGTCCATGAGGACGATGGCCCTGGGAATGGTCCTGCTGACACTGGTCGCCTGCGGGCCGGCCGCGGCCCCCGCGCCGGCGGCCCCGCCGCGCGGCGCGGCGCCCGCCCCGGCGGCCCCGCCTGTCGCCTCCTCCCCGGCAGCCGCGGCGCCGAGCGCGGAGCCCTCGGCCGCGCTGCAAGCGATCGTCGAGGGCGCGCGCCAGGAGGGCCAGCTGCAGCTCATGTGGTCCGCGCACTCCTTCGGCGGGCCGGACGGCGTGGCGCGGCTAGCCGCCGCCTTCAACCGGCTCTACGGCCTCAACCTGAACGTGCAGTTCACCGTCGGCCCGTCGATGCCCGAGATGGCGAGCAAGGTGGCGCAGGAGGTGGCGGCCGGGCGTCCCGCCTCGGTGGACGTGGCGCTCGGCGCCGTGGCCAACATGGCCTCGCTGGTCCGGGCGGACGCGCTCCAGCCCGTCGACTGGCTGGCCTGGGCGCCGAACGTGCAGGACCCGCGGCTGCTGGCGCCCGACGGCGTAGCGGTCCAGATCGCGTCGCGCATGCCCGGCATCACCTACAACACGAACCGCGTGCGGCCCGACGAGGTGCCGGCCACCATGCAGGACCTGTTGAAGCCGCAGTACAAGGGCCGCATCGCCTCCACGCCCTACGGGGCGAACTTCGACTTGCTCGCCAGCCCGGAGCTGTGGGGCGAGCAGCGCGTAACGGACTACGTCGGCCGCCTGGCCGACCAGGTGAGCGGCCTGATCCCTTGCGGCGCGGTGGAGCGCGTCATCGCCGGGGAGTTCGACTTTTTCGCCCTCGACTGCGGTAGCTACGAGGCGCACGCCTGGCAGCAGAAGGGGGCGCCCGTGGGCCACGTCATCCCCAGCGACGCCGCGATGATCAACTACCTGTACATGGGCGTGCCGCGCAACGCCGTCCACCCGAACGCGGCCAAGCTCTGGATCAACTTCATGCTCACCCGCGAGGCACAGGACATGGAGTACGAGGCCGAGACCGTGGACCATCACCTCCTGCCCGGCTCGAAGACCGCCGGGGAGGTCACCGCCCTGCAGGCGAAGGGCGTGCAGTTTGCCGAGATCGACGTGCAGTTCATCCAACGCCAGGACGACCAGGAAGTGAGCCGGGTGCGCCAGACGCTGCTCCGCGAGCTGCAGCGCTGACGACCCGATGGCCGGCGGGCGCCCGCCGGCCCTATTGCCTCAGCCCGGTGCGCGCGTCTGAGCCGGGTCAAGGGCCGGCCAGCCGCCGCGCCGATCGCCCGCGCGGCTCGCCTTGACGCGTGCCCCCACAACGCCTACACTCCAGTGCGCCGCGAGCGAGCGCGACGCGGCAGGAGAGCGAGCAATGGCGGCGGCGGACTACGAGCGCGTCGAGGCGGACCGGGCGTCGGTCTGGGTGCCCGCGCCGGTGATCCTCGTGGCGGCGGCAGCCGGCGAGCAACGCAACGTGATGGTCGCCGTGCGGCTCATGCGCTGGGACGACCCGCCCCGGTCGTCGATCCTCGTCGGCGTGGCGAAGCATTCGGTGACGGGCGAGCTGCTACGCGAGTCGGGCGAGTTCACCGTCGGCATCCTCACGGACGGGCAGCAGCCGGTGCTCGCCGCCGCCCGCGAGATGGTGAAGGCGTCCAGCCGCGACGTGGACAAGTTCGCCGGCTACGGGCTGCAGACCCTGCCCGCCAGCCGCGTGCGGGCGCCGCTCATCGACGGCTGCGCGCTGAACGTCGAGTGTACGCTCCGCCACTACCTCGACGTGGACGACGCCTACGCCGCGGTGATCGGCGACGTCGTGGCGATGCACGCGCGGCACGACATGCGGCCGCTTTTCCTGGTAAACAGCCAGCCCTTTGCGCTGCCCGTGCAGCTCGCGCCGCCGGCAAGTTGACCCCTCGCAGAGAGACCGGGCCAGCTATTCAAGCTCAGGGATCGTAGGGCAGGGGCTCGTCCCCTGCCGCCCGGCGCGCGGGCACGGCAGCCCCGCGATTCCCGCGTTGCGCTGAGGATCGCGGCGAGAGCATACCAGCCCAAGAGTCCTTGCGTGTTGGCTAGACCGGATAGGCGCTCGCAACGGAGGTGAGCATGGCTGGGCAAGCGGATCGCATCCTGTATCTCGGCACCTGGGACGGGCTGTACCAGGCGGAGCCGAACGGCCACGGCTATAAGACGCGACTGTTGGGGCTCGAGTCGCCGAACACGCCGAACGCGCGCTGGAACGACCACCGCGGCGGGCGGAGCGAGGGCTACGGCGCCATCCGCTGTCCCGTCGTCGTCGACAAGGACGACCCCCGCCGCCTGTACGCGCCCACCAACCGCGAGGGCATGTGGCTCAGCGAGGACGGCGGCGAGACGTGGCGCGAGATCAACCGCGGTCTCGTGTACAAGGAGGTCTGGTCGCTCGCCCAGCACCCGCGAACGGGCGAGCTGATGGTCGGCACCGGCCCCTCGGCCTTCTTTGCCAGCACCGACCGCGGCGAGTCCTGGGTGGAGGCGGCCCAGCTTCGCACCCTGCCGACCACGAAGCACTGGACGTTCCCCGGCCCACCGTTCGTCAGCCACATCAAGGATATCGGCCTCTGCGCCGACGACCCCTCCCTGGTGTTCGGCTCCATCGAGGAGGGCGGCGTCGTCCGCAGCCGCGACGGCGGCCATACCTGGGACCAGATCGACGAGTCGAACGGCATCTACGACGACGTGCACACCGTCAGCGTGATGCCCGACGACCACCGGACGCTCGTCGCCACCACCGGCAAGGGCGTGTACCGCAGCGAGGACGGCGGCGACACCTGGGCGCTGTCGAGCGACGGGCTGGAGCGCTGGACCTACATGTCCCACCTGCTGGTCCACCCGGCGCGCCCGCGCGTGCTGTTCACGGCCGCCGCCGGCTCCCCGCCGCCCACTTGGGTCCAGCCGGCCGGCGCCAACGCGGCCTTCTTCCGCAGCGAGGACCAGGGCCGCTCCTGGCAGCGGCTCACCGGCGGCCTGCCCGACTACTTCAAGGCCGCGCCGCGCTGCGTCGTGGGCGATCCGGAAGACCCCGACGCCGTGTTCGTCGGCATGACGGACGGCACCGCCTGGCTCAGCGAGGACGGCGGGGAGTCGTTCCGCTGCATCGTCGAAGGCCTGAACCAGGTCACGAGCATCCGCGTGGCCCACCGCTAGAAAGGAACGTACCATGAGCTATCCCGTCACCAGCAAGTGGCTCGACCCCTCGGTGCGCGCGGAGTTCGTGGCGACCGAGGCGAGCGACGGCGTGCCGCTGCACGGCGCCTACTACGTCTCCGAAACCACGAAGCCCCACGACCTCGCGCTGCTCGCCTACCACGGCTCGGGTGGCACCTTCTACGCGGGCCCCTGCGGCTTCCTCGCGCCCGGCGTGGCCTCGCGCGGCTACGTGGGCCTCAGCATGAACCTGCGCGACCACGGCCGCTACCACGACCGCTCGACGTTCGAGCCGTGCGAGCTGGACATCGCCGCTGCCGTGAGCTTCCTGAAGGGCCGCGGCATCGAGCGCATCGTCCTGTTCGGCCACAGCCTCTCCGTCACCCAGATCGCCTACTACCTCGCGCGCAACCCCGACCCGGCGGTGGTCGGCGCCATCATGTCCGGCGGCCACTGGGACCTGGCCGGCGACAAGTGGCAGGCCTGGCTGAAGATTCGGCCCGACGACCCCCACGCCGGCTACGACGAGATGATCGCGCGCTGCCAGGAGCTGGTGGCCAAGGGCCGCGGCGACGAGCTGATCATCGTGCCCTGGTGGATGCCCGATCCCGAGCACTGGAACCCCGACCACTACCGGCCCGTCGCCGCCAAGACCTTCCTCAGCTACTACGGGCCGGACAGCAACGACCGCGCCTGCAAGTGGATGGGGCAGATCCGCGTGCCGCTGTACATCGTGACGCACAGCGTCGTGGACACCTTCGCCAGTCCAGAGATGGCGGAGAAGCTGCGCGCGGGCGCCACGGCCGCGCCGTTCGTGGACTTCGTGAACATCGAGGGCTCGGGCCACTTCTACAAGGGCTACGAGCAGAAGCTGGTCGATACGGTCGTCGCCTGGCTCGACAAGATCCGCACCCAGGTGCCCGCCGGCGCCCGCTAAGCAGGCGGCCCTGGTTCCCGTGCATTTCCGGTCGCCGCCGTTCACGGCGGCGATGTTAACGACGATCATGGCCATCGGCTTAGTGCCGCCATTTCTGCGGCCCCGCGGTCACTCGTCCCGGATGAGACGCAGCACGCTGTCCCAACCACCCCGCCGCAGCTCTAGCAGCACCCGGATGGCGATGCCGTAGAGCAAAATGAGAATTACTCCGGAGAGCAGCAAGTCGACCGCGGTGATGGCCGGGGGCGCGTCGGCGATCAGAATCTGGCGTACGCCCCAGACGCTCAGCACGATGCTGCCCACGCCCACCAGGAGGCGTCGCAGCGGCTCGGTGCTGACGGAGAGCAGGGCGGCGGCCGCGATCAGCGACACCAGCAGGCACGTCAGGACCTGGAGGTGCAGCGGGCGAACGAAACGCAGCGCCACGACCCGCTGGAAGGCAGGCTGGGAGTCCGTCTCCAGCCGTGCCGGGGGGTGGATAGAGTTCGGTGGCAGCATGATGAGCCGTGACAGCTCGGAATCGAGCGTGATGGTCAGGCTACCCGTGTACAGGGGGTCTGGCGCCCCGGCAGCCGATGTCGAGTCCGCCGGCACCGTGAGGCCGGCGAGGTTCAGCGTGTAGTGGTCGAACGGGTAGAGGCTCGGCAGCCCGCTCACGGGCAGCTCGACCGATTCGGACAAGACCTGCGCGCCCTCCGCCACCGTCACCGTGGCCGAGGGGGGCAGTCCCGCCCGCTCGTCGGGGCCATCCGCGAGGGAGAAGAGGAGCAGTTTGAAGGCGGGGCAGTCGGCCGCGCAGGCGCGGTGGCCGGAGATGCGCAGCGTGGCCGCCTTCTTCGCTTCGTCGAGCCCGGCGACCGCCACGTTGAAGTAGCTCGCGTCCGCCGGCGTGGTGCTGGTGCCGCTTGCTGGGGCCCCGGGCGAGAACGTGTACACCCGATTCGCCGGCGGGGCGATAAGCTGGCGGCCGATGCTGCCTAGCGCCAGAGGGGCGGCCACGATCAGCGACACCAGCACGACCACGCCCCACGCGTAGGCGGCCCAGCGCACCTGCCGTCGCGGGCGCCGCTCGGCGGGCCTGGCCCGCGCCGATGCGGACTCGTCGGGGAGCGCCGTATCGGGTGTGGCCACTGGGCTCCTTAGCTCGGTCGCGGATGTCCGGCGCCCCGGGCCTACGCGCAGCCGCGGTGCGGCGGCGCCTGGGAAGGCCAGACGCCCACGGCTGCCCGCAGCTCCCCGCGCAGCCCGCCTTCCTGGCGGCCGGATGCTACCACCGGCAGCGCTCCCGCAGCAAACCGGTCCGCTTCCCGAACCGAGATACAAGGAGCCCCCTGCCGCGCCCCCGCATGGCCGGCCCTCGCCGCCGCATCGTGGAGCGCTCAAGACAGGATGAGGGCCGCGCCAGCCCTTTGGCTGGTGCGGCCCTCCGAATTGGCGATTGGTCGGCGCGTGTGGCCCGCGTGGCTTTCCTCTCGCGCTCGACGGCCGGCCCCCCGGCCGCGCGGCCGGGCGCGAGCTAACTGCCCGTGCCGCTGCCCGTCGTGCCACCGCCGTTCGCCGCGCCGGCGCCACTGCTGGGACCTCCCGTCGTGCCCACGCCACCGGTCGTGCCGGCGTTGCCCGGCGAGTTGGCCGCGGTGCCGGCGCCCGTCCCGCTCGTGCCGTTGCCCGCACCGCTGCTCATGCCGTTGCCCGTGCCGCTGCCAGCGCCACCAGTCGCGCCGCTGCCAGTGCCCATCGGCTGACAGTTCGCCGCGCCGAACGCGCCGGGACTCGTGGTGCCCGTGTTGGTGCCCGAGGTGGCGTTGCCGCCCTCGGTGCGGCTACCCATCTCGCTGCTGCCCGGCACCTCGCGGTACGTGCCCGCGCCCGGCGAGCCGCCCTGCGCCCCGCCGCTCCCGGTCATGCCGACACCTGGCGAGCCGGGTCCGCCGCTGCCGCCGTTCGCGCTAGCGCCGCCCGTTGCCGGGGACGAGCCGGCGCCGCCGGTCACACCGCTGGCGCCGGTGCCGCCCGCCGTGCCAGGCGCCGCGCTCGTCGAGCCGCTGGCCCCCGTCGCCGCGCTGCCAGTCGTGCCGCTGCCCGCGCCGCCTGTGCTCGCCACCCCGCCGCTGCCAGGGGCTCCGGGCCCGTAGCAATCGGAGCGGCTCAGGTTGTTGCCCGCGGTCGTGCTCTGGCTGCCGGCGGCGCTGCTGCCGCTACTGGTAGCGCCCGACGGCTGGTTCTGGGTCGTCGTAGCCGGCGTGCTGGCCGGGGCCGCACCCGTCGCGCCCTGCGCGCAGGCTGACCCGGCGAGCGAGACGGCCACAATGCAGCCGAGCGCCGCGTACTTGAGCCACTTCTCGTCTAACGTCACGTTCTCTGCCTCCACCCGTGCAACATGCCCCACTTTGGGGCCGCGTTAGCGGCTATCACATACATCTGCTGGAATCTCGCTGTCCATCCTCCTTGTAGCCTGCCCCGTGTCACTCGCGCGGCAACACGTTTGCAGTTCGATGCACGAGCCGTACCATGTGCGCCCGCTCCTCGCCACGATTCCAACCGGTCTAGGCAAATTCCAAGACAATTGCGCTATGTCCTCAACATTCGCTTAACTTTCCACACGAACGGCCTTCGTTGCCGGCGCCGTATCCGGCACGCTCTCTGCGCCTGTGCTCTGGCACACAGCCGTAATCACCAGGGAGACAGGCGACCATGGCCCAACCTGCCAAACAAGACCAGCTGCCGCCGACGCTCACCGCCGGCGCCACGGCGACGAGCCCGGTGATCCCGCCGGCGACCATGCGCTTCGCCCCCTACGCCTACTACACCGCCATGCGGCGCGACCGTCCCGTGGCCCACGACGACCGCTACCATCTGTGGAGCGTCTATCGGTACGAGGACGCACGGCGCGTCCTCACGGATTGGCAGGCGTTCTCGTCGCGGCGTGACATCCTCGGGCTCGCCCGCCGCCCGGGGATGGAAGACCTGCGCCGGCGGCAGAGCCTCATCACGGTGGACCCGCCCCGCCACCGGCAGCTGCGAGATCTCGTCTCGCGCGCCTTCACGCCGCGGGCGATCGCCAACCTCGAGGCGCGCATCACGGCGCTCACGAACCAGATGCTCGACGCGGTCGTCCCAACCGGCCGGATGGACCTGATCGACGACCTCGCCTACCCGCTGCCCGTCACGGTCATCGCCGAGATGCTCGGTGTGCCGAGCGAGGACCGCCCGCGGTTCAAGCGCTGGTCCGACCAGCTGGTCGGCGCGGCGGACGACCTCTATATGGAGGACGCGGCCGTCCTCGCCGCGGCCTCGCGCCGGCTGCGCGAGGAGATGGACACCTACTTCTGCGACGTCATCGCGCGCCGACGGGCCGAGCCGCGCGACGACTTGATCACCGGGCTGGTCTTCGCCGAGGTCGAGGGCGAGCGCCTGTCCGACGACGACATCCTCGCGTTCTGCGCACTCCTCCTCGTCGCCGGGAACATCACCACCACCAACCTGATCGGGAACGCGATCCTCTGCCTGCTGGACCACCCGGAGCAACAGGCCCGCGTCCGCGCCGATCCAACGCTCGTTCCCACGCTGGTCGAGGAGGTGCTGCGCTACGAATCGCCCGTCCAGGCGGTCGGGCGCGTGGCGGCGCGCGACGTCGAGCTAGGCGGCCAGACTGTCCCGCGGGGCGATCTGGTGTTGGCCTGGATCGGCTCGGCCAACCGCGATCCGGCGATCTTCCCCGATCCCGATCGCTTCGACGTGGCCCGAACGCCCAATCCGCACCTCGCCTTCGGCCACGGCATCCACTTCTGCCTGGGCGCCCCGCTGGCGCGGCTGGAGGGGCGGATCGCGCTGGCGATCCTGCTCGATCGGCTGCAGGACGTGCAGCGCGCCGACTCGGGCCCACTCGAGCCCACGAAGGGCTTCATCCTGCACGGGGTCAAGCACCTGCCGTTGCGCTTCCGCGCCCGTTCGGTGGCGCAGGCCCCCGGGCGGGAGCGCTGAGTCTTCGCCGCCGCGACTCGGGCCTGCCGACCCAAGCGGCAAGCCGCGTCCCGGCCGGCCGTGTACCGAACCCGGCGCCGGAGCTCCCGTCCTCCCTCTCATACCGCATCCGGGGGTGGCGTTCCCCTACTCCCTCTCCCTCTGGGAGAGGGTCGGGGTGAGGGCCCGCCTCTAGGCGAACCCCAGGGCCGGATCGGATATCAGAGCGGGCTGGGGGAGAGCCACTTCCACCCCCTCGCCCCCTGAGAGCGGGCTAGGGGGTGGGTCCGGCCCGGCAGGCGCCCCCCGGCCGGCGCGGGGTTTACTGCTCGGCGGGACCGAGCACGCGCAGCGCCTGCTCGCTGAAGCTGGTGTCCACGAGCTGGGCCGGGTCGATGCGGGTGCTGATGAAGCCGTTGCGCAGGTAGAACTCCTGCTCGTCGGCGAGGCTGTCGAGGCTCACGTGGCCGTTGACCTCGGCCCCCGTGAACGCGCGGCCGATCTTCTCGTACATCGCCGGATCCTTGATCGGCCCGTTGTCCAACAGGATCTGTACCACCTCGTCGCGGTTGCGCCCCCGCACGAACGCGTCCTCGAAGTAGCGCGCCGCCTTCAGGTGGGCGATCAGGTAGCGCTCGCCCACGTCGCGCCGCTCGCGGATGAACGGCGCGCTGTAGAACAGGAACTGCACCACCTGGCCCGGGTAGATCTCGCCCATGTCGCGCCAGCGCGTCGCGATGCCCTGGTCCTCCAGCACCGTGACCATCGGCTCGACCTCGATCGACGCGTCGATCGCGCCGTTCCGCAGCGCCGCTACCTGGTCCGGGAACGGCACCTCGACCACGTTCACGTCCTGCTCGGTCAGCCCGCCCAGGTCCAGCAGTCGCGCTAGCTCGACGTGGTTGATCTGCGCCTTCTGGTGGATGGCGATCGTGTGGCCCCGCAGGTCGGGGTAGTCGTGGATTTGGTCGGCCAGGTCCTTCCGCACCATCACGGCCAGCGAGTTGCGCTGGTTCGGGCGCACGACCGTCACGTCGGTCACGGCCTTCACCGACACGTCGCGGCTGATGGCGTTCCACAGGCCGGCGCTCGTGCTCGACGAGATGACGTCCATCTGGCCGGCGGCGAGGTGCGGCGCCGCCTGCACCATGCTGGTGACGCCGTTGTAGTCGATCTCGATGCCCTGCTCCCGGAAGAACCCCTTGTCCTGCGCGACGTAGAGGATGCGGTCGATCAGCCCGCCAAGCCCGCCCACCACCACCTTCGTCGGCTCCGGCGGCGTCCCCGCCACACCGGCAGGCGCGGCCGCCGCCCCCGCCACGGCATCCGCCGGCGCGCTCGGAGCCGCTGCCCCGCTCCCGGCCGCCGACCCGCTCGCGGGGCCTGCGGCCGCCTCACGCGCTGTGGGTGCGGCCGCGCTGCTCCCGGCCGCCACCTGCCCCGCCGTGCCGCTCCCGGCTCCCGCCCGCGAGCCCGCCGCGATGGAGCCGCCGTTCCCACCGCCCGCGCAGGCAACCAGCAGCCCGACCGCGGTCAGGACTGCGAGCCAGGCCGGCCTGGCGAAACGCGCCGCGCGCAACGCGTACATGATGCGACCTCCCTTCGGAGGCCGCGCCCCCCGGCGCCCGCCAGGCCCCCCGGCCTCGTGGCGCGATGATAGCACCGCCCCCCAACACGGTCAACGCGCGCTGACGTCCCTTTCGCGGCAGACTCACGTCTTCTCGGATGCGGGCAGCAAGGCTAGTGCGGCCTCCAGCTCGCGCGCTGCCACGCGGAGGTAGTCGCGCAGTTCGCCCAGCGTCTCGGTGCCGCGGCCCCGCGGCGTAAGGCAGCGTTCTGCCAGCTCGGCGTGGACCGCGCCCGTGGTGACGTGGTGCACGAACTGCCGCCGTGTGTCCGGCGGGAGCTGCGCGAGCACGCGTCCCACGAGAAGCGGCGTCTTCTCATCCGCCATCGCCTTTCCCCCGTCACCGCCACAGAGCGCCCCAGCGCAGCCGGGTGTCCGATGCTCGGCTGCCGACGGCCAAGGCATGTCCTATCAGCAGCCTAGCACAGTGATCGGATGGCGGCGCGGAGGGGTAGCTCGGTGCGGCCGAGGCTAGCGACGATCGGATCGCTACTCACGCCACACGTCTGCCCTGCCTGTCAGGAGCGCGTGCCCGAGAACCAGCGCGTGGTCGTGCTGCGGTACACCGGCGGCAGGCGAGGTCGCACCCAGGGCTATCACCGGGCGTGCTACCACCGGGCAAGCTAGGTCCGGGCCGTCCCGGGCGCCCGACCCCAGCGCTCGCCAGGGCGCGATCCGGGCGCCCGGCGCCCGCAGGTGGCAGGAGGGCGACATGTATGAGATCCCCGCGTGACTCGGCGCACGTCGCGGCCTGGCTAGGCCGTCTCCGGGCCGCGCTGCGCGGGCGCCCGCGGGCGCACCCCGGCGCCTCGTGGCGAACGGGCCGATCGACAACCGGACAACGCGACGGCTGCTGTCTGGTCTGTCGCACGCGGCCAACACCCACGAAGCGGTCCTGGCAGTCCTGCCGCTCGGGGAGCCGCTCGCCTACGACGCGGCCCACCACGCGCTCATGGGCGAGATGCTCGCCCGAGTGGACACCAACTGCCTGACTTACGAGCTTGACGGCGGCCTGGCCAGCCTGTTGGTCTACCGAGTCCTGGCCGCCAGGGCCCTGGAGACGGCGATCCGCCGCGGCGAGCTGACGCTCCTGGGGTAACGCCCGTCGCGCCGCGCGCTGGGCCGTACCCGGCGGCACATTTCCCCGCAGCTCAACGAACCGCCCCCGGCGCTCAATCTAGGTACATTACGGTGCAGCCGACGGTCGGGCCGAACCGGCGAAGTCAGCACGTTGCTGTCCCTGCTGAGCGCCATCGTGACCGGCCAGCTTGCCGCGGGTCCACGGTCGCAGCGGCGCGGCGGCGGAACAGCGGGAGCACGAAAATGTTGAGCAAATGTTGAGCGGTCACGGTCGCAGGCCCCGCGTGGCCAGCGGATAATTCTAAACTGGCCGTACTTTCAGGCGTTTCGGCCCAATCTGGACATCGGCGAGGCAGCGGATGGCTGAGGACCAGGACCAGACCTCGCAGCGCCGCGGTCCGGCGCTCACGCCCTCGACGCCGGAGCTGGAGTGGCGCGAGATCGTGCGCGGCCCCCGTCCAGGCGACGTACACGTGCGGATCGGCACCCACCGGGCGTTCCGTCGGCAGCCCGGCGGCTTCCTGGCCCCCCGGCCGGAGGCGCTGGAGCCGCAGGGCGGCCTGGGACGGCTGTGGCACCTGCTGCGGCGCGCGCTCGTCGGCGCCCCGATCGCGACCGCCCAGGAGATGCAAGAGCGCCTCAACAAGATCAGGGCGCTCGCGGTGTTCTCCTCCGACGCGCTCTCCTCCGTGGCCTACGGTCCCGAGGAAACGATGCGGGTGCTGGTCCTGGCGGGAGGCGGCGCGCTCGCGCTGACGATGCCCATCTCCATCGCGATCGTGGTCCTGCTGGCGATTGTCGTCATCTCCTATCAACAGACGATTCGGGCCTATCCCTCGGGCGGTGGCTCCTACATCGTCGCCAACGACAATCTCGGCCGCATCCCGGGTCTCGTCGCCGCCGCCTCGCTGTTGATCGACTATGTGCTGACGGTATCGGTGTCGATCGCCTCCGGGGCCGATGCCCTGGTCTCGGCCTTCGACGCGCTCCTGCCGTTCAAGCTGGTGCTGACCATCGCCGCCGTCCTGTTGATCATGCTCGCCAATCTGCGCGGGATCCGCGAGTCCGGCACGATCTTCGCGCTGCCCACCTACGTGTTCATCGCCAGCATCCTCGGGCTCGTCGCCGTCGGGGCGTTCCGCGCCGTCACCGGGCAGTTGATACCGGTGCCGCCGACCCAGCCCGTCGTGGCCGCTCAGCCGCTCACGCTCTTCCTGCTGCTGTCGGCGTTCGCCCAGGGCTGTTCTGCCATGACGGGAGTCGAGGCGGTGTCCAACGGCGTGCCCGCCTTCAAACCACCCGAGTCCCGCAATGCCCGGATCACCCTGATCTGGATGGGCACGCTGCTCGGGACGATGGTGCTCGGCGTCGGCTTCCTGGCCAGCCATCTGGCGATCGTGCCCGATCCCACCGAGGCGGAGACGGTGGTGAGCCAAATTGCCCGCGCCACCATCGGCGACGGGCTGTTCTACTACGTGCTGCAGTTTGCCACGGCGCTGATTCTCGTCTTGGCGGCAAACACGAGCTTCGCCGACTTTCCCCGGCTCGCCTCGATCCTGGCGCGCGACCGGTTCATGCCCAGCCAGTTCGCCTTCCGCGGGGATCGGCTGGCCTTCACCACCGGCATCGTGGCCCTCGCCCTACTCGCGATCGCCCTGCTCGTCGGGTTCCGGGGGAGCGTGAACGCGCTGATCCCCCTCTACGCGGTGGGTGTGTTCAGCTCCTTTACCCTGTCCCAGGCGGGGATGGTGATGCACTGGCGGCGCCTGGGCGGCCCGGGTGCCCAGCGCAGCATGGTGATCAACGGCGTCGGGGCGGTCGCCACGGGGATCGTGACGCTCGTGATCGCGGTGACGAAGTTCGAACACGGGGCCTGGATGGTCATCATCCTGATCCCCATCCTCATCGCGCTCTTCCTCGCGATTCACCGCCACTACCAGCGGGCTCAGGAGCAGCTCCAGGCCGAGACGCCGATCCGGCCCGAGGCGGTCCACTTGCGGGTGATCGTGCCCGTCTCGGGCCTGAACGTGCCGGCGCGGCAGGCGCTCGCCCTGGCGCGCGCCATCTGCGAGCACCCGGCCGCGCTCTACGTCGCGCAGACGACCGAGGACGGCGACAAGCTGCGCCGGGAGTGGCACGCGGAGCAGGTGCCGGTGCCACTGGCGATCATCGAGTCCCCCTACCGCTCGTTGGTCGGGCCGATCCTCGCGTACATCGATGCCGTGCGTCAGGCGCATCCGAAGGACACGCTCATGGTCATCCTGCCGGAGTTCGTGCCCTCTCACTGGTGGGAGCACTTCCTCCACAACCAGACCGCGTTCCGCCTGAAGGCGGCGCTGCTCTTCCGGCCCGGCGTGACGGTGACGAGCGTGCCCTACCTGCTGCGGCCAGCCGGCGTGGCCAGCGAGAACGGCGGCACGCCCACACCAGCCGGCGCTGCTGCGGCGCCTGAGCCGGTCGCGCCAACGCCCCCCCGAGACCCAGCCCGCGAGCGCGACTAGCGCGCAACCCGACGACTCCTCGCCTGGCCCCGAGCCTGGGGCGCGTGCCCTCCAGAAGCTGACGCAGGCCCCCAGGCCGCACCGCCTTCTCCTCCCATCGCGTCCCCGCGGGACAGGCTGCGCTCCGCCGTCGCGGGAGCTCTAGCCGGCCCGCTCAAGATGACGGTCACTTCCTGCCCTGCCCCCCAATGTTGAGCAAACGTTGATTCGCCCGGCTGGGCCGTTGACCCGGTGTTTAGCGGTCGTGCCCGAGAATCAAGGGAGCGCTGTGGGAACCGCGCCGGGGCCGCTGGAGGCGAGCATGAGGACAGGTATTCATGAGCCGGCGGGCGACGTAGCGGATCGGCCAGCGGTTGGGACGCCGCGCAAGTACCAGCGCGTGTTGGTCGTCGACGACGCGCCTATCTTTCGGAGCGTCATCGCCCGCAATCTCGCGTCGCGCGGCTACGCGGTCCGTCAGGCGGAGAACGCGGCGGCCGCGCTGGCGGCGCTGGCCGACGAGGCGCCCGATCTGCTGCTGCTCGACATCAACCTGCCGGATCGCACGGGATGGGACGTGCTCCGTGACCTGGCCGCCACCGGGCGGCAGGTGCCGACCGTGGTGCTGTCAGCCGTGCGGGTGAGCCCGGAACGGCTCGCCGAGTTCCGGCCGCTCGCCTACTTACCCAAGCCGTTCCCCATCGAGGCATTGATTCGCCTGCTGGACAACGGCACGGCGGCGGCGGTCGAGAGCGCTCCGGACTGAGGTCGCGGGCTAGCCGGTCATTCACCGGACGGTTACCCGGCAAGACCCCCATAGCAACCCTGCGGTGCAAGTGTGATGGTGCACCGTCGGCATTGGGAAAGGAGGCGCTCATGGGCGACGTGGTGTTCCTGGCGATCACGCTCGCCTTCTTCGTGGTCTCGTTGGCGTACGCGGCCTACTGCGACCAGTTGATGCCGCGTGCTGGGGCCTGACGGTTCGACAACGGGGGATAGCCATGGAGCTGGAGTATGTGGTCGGGGGGCTGGTGAGCCTGGCGGTGCTCGTCTACCTCACTTACGCCCTCCTGTACCCGGAGCGGTTCTGATGCCGCCGCGGGGCCACTGGACGGAAGCGCCCGGCGCTCGGGTCGAGCGCCGGCGATGACGGTGCAACGATGAAGAATCTCAAGACGACGGTATCGCAGCGCGCGGCCGCGCCGCTCACCCCCGACGAGGCGGCGCTGGCGGCGGAGGTAGCGCGCGAGCTGCTCACGCAGCCGGAGGCGGGCGTCACGCGCATCTCGTACGTCGGGCTGCCGGAGCGCCAGGCGGTGCAGCTCGTCATCGACGCGCGCTACGACGGCTTGCAGGCGCAGACCGCGCGGGGCGCGGCCGGACGGGTGAGCGTCACCCTGACCGCGCCCGCCACGGCCGCGGCAGCCGCGGCGCCCGCGGCCGTGGCGGGCGCGTGGCAGCGCGCCTGGACGCGGCTGTGGGCCAGCGGCCAGCGCGTCACCTGCCTGCTAGGGCGGAGAACGACATGACGACTACCGGCATTCTGGAGATCGTCCTCTTCCTGGGCGTGCTGCTCGCGCTGACCAAACCGCTGGGCGCGTACATGGCCCGGGTCTACCAGGGCGAGCGGACCTTCCTTGCTCCCCTGCTCGGGCCGGTCGAGCGGCTGTGCTACCGCGTCTGCGGCGTGAACGCGGCGGCCGAGCAAGGCTGGAAGAGCTACACCGCCGCCATGCTGCTGTTCAACCTGGCCGCCCTGCTGCTGCTGTTCCTGCTACAGCGGACGCAGGCGTTCCTGCCGTTCAACCCCCAGGGGCAGCCAAACGTGCCACCCGATCTGGCCTGGAACACGGCGGTCAGCTTTACCACGAACACCAACTGGCAGAACTACGCGGGCGAGACCACGCTATCGTACCTCGTCCAGATGGCCGGCCTCACCGTCCACAACTTCGTGTCCGCGGCGACGGGCATGGCTATCGCCGTCGCGCTGATCCGCGGGCTGGCCCGCCGCAGCGCGCAGTCGATCGGCAACTTCTGGGTCGACCTCGTCCGTAGCACGCTCTACATCCTGTTGCCGATCTCGATCGTCGGCGCCGTGGTGCTCGTGGCGCTGGGCATTCCCCAGAACCTAAATGGCTATACCGACGCCACGACCCTGGAGGGGCTGAGCCAGACCATCGCCCAGGGGCCGGTGGCGAGCCAGGAGATCATCAAGGAGCTGGGGACCAACGGGGGCGGCTTCTTCAACGCCAACTCGGCGCATCCGTTCGAGAATCCCACGCCGCTCACCAACTTCATCACGAACCTCGCGCTCATCCTGATCCCCGCGGGGCTGCTCTACACCTTTGGCCGGATGGTGGGCAGCACGCGCCAGGGCTGGGTGCTCTGGGCCGTGTCGGCCGTCATCCTGGTGCTGGGCCTCGCGGTCGCGCTGCCGGTCGAGCAGGCGGGCAACCCGCTCCTCACACAGCTTGGCGTCGACCAGGTGCCCTCGGCGCTCCAGGCGGGCGGCAACTTCGAGGGCAAGGAGGTCCGCAACGGCATCGCCGCCTCAGTGCTCTGGGCGGTGACTACCACGGCCACCTCCTGTGGCGCGATCAACGCCTGGCACGATAGCTTCCTGCCGGTCGCGGGCATGATCCCGCTCATCAATCTCAAGCTCGGCGAGATCGTGTTCGGGGGCGTGGGTGCGGGGCTCTACGGTCTGTTGATCTACGCCATCCTGGCCGTGTTCATCGCCGGCCTGATGGTGGGGCGCACGCCGGAGTACCTCGGCAAGAAGATCGAGTCTTTCGAGATCAAGATGGCCATGCTGGTCACCTTCGTGCTCGCGCTCAGCGTGCTCGGCTTCAGCGCGCTGTCGGCGAGCGGCGACTGGGGCACGGCACCGCTCGGCAACCCGGGGCCCCACGGGCTCTCGGAGATCCTGTACGCCTTCGCCTCGACTACCGGCAACAACGGCTCGGCGTTCGGCGGGCTCTCCGGCAACACCCTGTACTACAACACCACGCTTGGGCTGGCGATGCTGATCGGGCGGTTCTTGATGATCGTGCCGATCCTCGCCGTGGCCGGCTCGATGGCCCGCAAGCGCCGCGTGCCCCCCAGCCTGGGCACCTTCCCCACGACCGGCCCCGTCTGGGTGGGGCTGCTGACGGGCACGGTCCTGATCGTCGGCGCCCTGACCTACTTCCCGGCGCTGTCGCTCGGCCCGATCATCGAGCAGCTCTTGCTGAACGTCGGCAAGACGTTCTCGTAACGGAGGCGGAGGCCATGGCCCTGAAAGAAGTCGCGCGAGCGCGCCGCCAAGGGTCGAGCATCTGGGACCCGGTCCTCGTGCGGCGCGCGGCCCGTGAGTCGTTCCCGAAGCTCGACCCGCGGCTGATGGCCAAGAACCCGGTGATGTTCGTCGTCGAGATCGGCAGCGTCATCACCACGGTGGTGCTCGTCGAGGGCCTCCTCGGGATCCTCGGCGTCAACGTTGGCTTCGTGCTCCAGGTGACGCTCTGGCTGTGGTTCACGGTGCTGTTCGCCAACTTCGCGGAGGCCATCGCCGAGGCGCGGGGCAAGGCGCAGGCCGACACGCTGCGGAGCATGCGCAGCGACACGCCGGCCAAGCTGCTCCAGCCCGATGGCGCGGTGAAGATCGTGAGCTCGACCGAGCTGCGGAAAGGCCACGTCGTCCTGGTCGAGGCGGGCGACCTGGTGCCCGGCGATGGCGCGGTGATCGAGGGCGTGGCCTACGTCAACGAGGCCGCTATCACCGGCGAGTCGGCGCCCGTGCTCAAGGAGCCCGGCACCGACATCTCCAGCTCGGTGACGGGCGGCACGCAGGTGACATCCGACTGGATCAAGGTGGAAATCACCTCGAATCCGGGCGAGACGTTCCTCGACCGCATGATCGCGCTCGTGGAGGGCGCGAAGCGCCAGCGCACGCCGAACGAGATCGCGCTGTCGATCCTGCTGGCGGGCCTGACGATCGTCTTCCTGCTGGCCGTGGTCACGCTGGAGCCGTTCGCGATCTACTCGGGCACGGCCGTCTCGACGGTGATCCTGATCGCCCTGCTCGTCTGTCTGATCCCGACCACCATCGGCGCGTTGCTCTCGGCCATCGGCATCGCGGGCATGGACCGCGTGACCCGCTTCAACGTGCTGGCCACCTCGGGCCGCGCCGTGGAGGCCGCGGGCGACGTGGACGTCCTGTTGCTGGACAAGACCGGCACGATCACCTTCGGCAACCGTCTGGCGAGCGAGTTCATCCCGATCCGCGGCCACACCGCGGCCGAGGTCGCCCAGGCGGCGTACCTGGCGTCCGTGGCGGACGAGACGCCCGAGGGCAAGAGCATCGTGGTGCTCGCGCGCCAGCAGGGGCACGTCGTCATGGCGGGCGGCGCCGATGGCAGTGCCACGACCGTCCTGCCCCCCGACGCGGAGCTGGTGCCCTTCTCGGCCGAGACGCGCATGAGCGGTGTCCGGTTCAATGGCACAGCCATCATGAAGGGGGCCGTGGACGCCGTGTCCAAGCAGGCGACCGGCGTGCCCGCCGACCTGGAGCCGCACGCGACCCGCATCGCCAGCGAGGGGGGCACGCCGTTGGCGGTCAGCCGCGATGGCGAGATCCTCGGCCTGGTGTACCTCAAGGACACGGTGAAGCCCGGCCTGCGCGAGCGCTTCGACGAGCTGCGGCGTATGGGCATCCGCACGATCATGGTCACCGGCGACAACAGGCTGACCGCCGCCACCATTGCCAAGGAGGCGGGCGTCGACGACTTCGTGGCCGAGGCGAAGCCGGAGCAGAAGATCGACCTGATCCGCGCCGAGCAGGCCAAGGGCCACCTGGTGGCCATGACCGGCGACGGCACGAACGACGCGCCGGCGCTGGCGCAGGCCGACGTGGGCATGGCGATGAACTCGGGCACGCAGGCGGCGAAAGAGGCCGGCAACATGGTCGACCTCGATTCCAACCCGACGAAGCTCATCGAGGTGGTGATGATCGGCAAGCAGCTCCTCATTACGCGCGGCGCGATCACAACGTTCTCGGTCGCCAACGACGTGGCGAAGTACTTCGCCATCATCCCGGCGATGTTCGCCGTGGCCTATCCCGAGCTGAACGCGCTGAACGTGATGCGGCTGGCCACGCCCGAGAGCGCGATCCTGTCGGCGGTGATCTTCAACGCGCTGATCATCATCGCGCTCATCCCGCTGGCGCTGCGGGGCGTCCAGTACCGCGCGGTGCCGGCGGCGCAGCTGCTCACCCGCAACCTGCTGATCTACGGCGTGGGCGGCATCATCGCCCCGTTCATCGGCATCAAGGCGATCGACGTGCTCCTCGCCGTGCTGCACCTGGCGTAAGGGGCGGCAGCCCCCTACATCCCTACGCGGGAGGATGTGATGAGCGGACTGGGACAGCAGATCCGCATCGCGGTGGTCATGACCGTGGTGCTGACGGTGCTCACGGGCCTTCTATACCCGCTGGCGATCACGGCGGTGGCGCAGGTGGCGTTCCCCTACCAGGCGAACGGCAGCCTGATCGAGCGCAACGGCCAGGTGGTCGGCTCGGAGCTGATCGCGCAGGGCTTCACGGCGCCGGGGTACTTCCATCCGCGGCCGTCGGCGACGGTGAACGCCGACGACTCCACGGTGGACCAGCCGTACAACGCCGCGAACTCGGGCGGCTCGAACCTCGGGCCGACGAACCAGAAGCTGATCGACACGGTGGCCGAGCGGGCGAAGGCCTACCGCGAGGAGAACGGCCTGGCGCCGGACGCTCAGGTGCCGGTGGACGCGGTGACGGCGTCGGCGAGCGGGCTTGACCCGCACATCACGCCGGCCAACGCGGCCATCCAGGTAGCGCGCGTGACCGCGGCGCGTGGCCTGCCCGCGCAGCAGGTGCAGCAGCTAGTCGACCAGTACACCGAGGGCCGCGTGCTCTTCGTGCTCGGTGAGCCGCGGGTGAACGTGCTGCGGCTGAACCTGGCGCTGGACGACCTGCGGCCGCTGCCCCGGTAGCGCGCTACCGCAGCAATCGGCTGCCCGCGGCGGCCGCCGGAGGCCTGGCCGGAGGATGACATGGCTATCAGCCCACACCCACACACCTTTCACTGCGCGGCGTTCGCCATCACGTCACGCAAGGCGGGCGGCAACGGTGGGAACGAACGCTGGCTCGTGAACCCCGCTGGACTGCACTGGCACGACATGTTCGGGGTGCCCGCCACCAAGACGGTGTACGAGGAGGCGACCTTCACCCAGATAGCGATTCTGAGCGGCTGGCGGCTGACCAAGGTCGTCCCGGTCAGCGCAAAGGAGCGTCGGCTCTACTACGAGCGGGTCTGCTAGCGGCGGGCTGGCGCCTGGTGCAGGCGCCGCCCGGTCGGCATAGGGAGGGAGCGAATGGCTGGAGACCGTCCCCGCAGCGTGCGGATCTACCTTCGGCGCCAGAAAGCCTTGCTGCGCCGCCAGCAGGGCGAGCGGGCGCGGGCGGCGATCGAGGCGCTCGAGCGGCAGTACCCGCGGCCCGGGAACGACCGCGCGGAGCCGCGGCGGGATTAGCCGCAAGCGGCGTGCCTATCGCATGCAGCGCTCGGTCCTCGCCGAACCGCTTGCCCGGGGCGGTTCTCGCGCGGGGAAGCTCCGAGGAGTCACTTGGATGTCGCTCGACGATCTCAGTCGCGCGGACTCATGGAAGCGCATTCGGGAATGGCTGGGCAGCGGCAACGACGCTTCCCCCGGCCCCTGGGAGAGCGCGATCCGCCTGGGGTGCCAGGCGCTCGTGCAGGCGCCGCGCGAGCTGCGCTCGGTGCGCCTGGAGGGCTTCGCGGGCCGCGACATTCCGTATGGGACGCGCATGCTGCACTTCGTCGATCGTGCCGAGGCGATCGCGGCGGAGTTCGGGCTACGCGCCCAGGTCGATTACCATGGTGGCTGCCCCGGCGTGACGCTGCTCCGGCGGTCGACGTAAGCGTCCGGGGCCGGCCCGGGCGCCCGGGCCCGGAGCGGGACGCGCGGCGCGTGTGCGTCCCCGCCGCCAGCCCGCGCCCGTGAGGTGCCCGATATGAGCATCATGAGCTTGCTCCAGTACGCGCTCTTCCTGCTGGTCGTGGTCGTGCTGGTCCGCCCTCTCGGCGGCTACCTGGCCGCGGTCTTCACGGGGCGCCGGACCTGGCTGGACCCGTTGCTCCGGCCCGTGGAGCGGGCCACCTACCGCCTCACGGGCGTCGACCCCACCCACGAGATGACCTGGCGAGAGTACGCCACGGCGTTCGTCCTCTTCGGCCTGACCGGCACCCTCCTCCTTTACACCATCCTCCGCCTGCAGGCGCTCCTCCCCGGGTTCAACGCCGACGCGCTGTCGACCGAGATGACGCCCGATCTGGCGATGAACACGGCCATCAGCTTCGCCACCACGACCACCTGGCAGGCGTATGCGGGCGAGACGACCATGCACTACGTCGGCCAGATGGTCGGACTGGCCGCCCAGAACTTCCTGGCCGGCGCCGCCGGCCTCGCGGTGGGCCTGGCCTTCATTCGCGGGTTCGCGCGCGAAGAGGGGGCCACGGTGGGCAATTTCTGGGTGGACGTGGTGCGGGGCATCTGGTGGGTGCTGCTCCCCGCCTCGCTCGTGGGCAGTCTGCTCCTCGTCTGGCAGGGCGTGCCGATGAACTTCCATCCCTACACGGCCGCGACCGGCCTGGAGGGCGCGCCCCAGCTGATCGCGCAAGGGCCGGTAGCGGGGCTGGAATGGATCAAGAACCTCGGCACCAACGGCGGCGGCTTCTTCAACGTGAACGGCGCCCATCCTTATGAGAACCCGACGCCGCTCACGAACTTGCTGGAGATGCTGGCGATTGCCGTCGTACCTGCCGCGCTCACGAACACCTTCGGGCGGCTCGTGGGGCGCCCGCGCGACGGCTGGCTGCTGTTCGCCGTCATGACGGTCCTGTTCACGATCGGGTTGCTGGTCTGCGGCGCGGCGGAGCAAGCGGGCAGTCCCGCGACTGCCGCGGCGCTGACCGCCTCGACGGCCACCCAGGCCGGTGGCAACATGGAGGGCAAGGAGACGCGCTTCGGCATCGGCGGCTCGGCGCTCACCGCGGTGACCACCTCGAACGGCGCGACCGGCTCGTACAACTCGATGCACGACAGCTACACGGCGCTCGGGGGCCTGGTGCCCCTGGTGAACATGCTGTTCGGCGAGATCCTCTTCGGCGGCCTGGGGACGGGGCTGTACAGCCTGATCCTGGTCGCCCTGCTGGGCCTGTTCATCACCGGGCTAATGGTGGGCCGCACGCCCGAGTACGTGGGCAAGCGGCTCGGGCCACCCGAGGTCAAGCTGATCGTCCTGTATACCCTGCTCGGGCCGCTCGTCGTGCTAGTGCCGACCGCGGTGGCGGTGGTGACCGACTGGGGGCTGGCGGGGCTGACCACCAACAGCGGCCCGCACGGCTTCACCGAGATCCTCTTCGCCTACGCGAGCAGCGCGGCGAACAACGGCCAGAACTTTGCGGGGCTGAGCGCGAACACACCGTTCTACAACCTCAGCACGGCAGTGGCGATGATGGGGGGACGCCTCGGGCTGGGCATCACCGCGCTGGCGCTGGCGGGCCTCCTGGTGCGGCAGCCCCGCCGGCGCGTGACGCTCGGCACGCTGCCCACGGACTCGGTGCTCTTTGGGACGATCCTGACCGGCACGGCCGTACTCGTCGTCGGCCTGACGTACCTGCCGGCGCTCACGCTGGGCCCGGGCATCGAGGCGCTGCTCAGCGGGGTGGCTCGCTAATGACTGCGGTACTGCTACGCGCCCATCTCGTCCTCGCTCTGGAGCAGGCCGATGAGATAGCGGCGCGCGCGCAGCCGCGCGTCGTCGGCGCTGCCCAGCAGCGGCTCCAGCACTTCGTAAGCCACCTGGCGCACGGCCTCGTCGATGGCCGCCGCTACCAGCGTGGGCCACTCGCCCGGACCGTACTCGACGTGCATCAGCCGCAGCCCCCGCTCGACCGGCTCCAGCGCCACACTGACATAGTTCTCGCTGCCGGGCTTGCCGAACTCGGCGACCTCCCGCCCATCGAAGTCGTGGTAGCGGACGATCTCGGTCAGGCCGGCGCCGCGCAGCGTCGCCTCCAGCCCCTGCAGGAACAGGTCGGCGGTGGCCGGGCTCAGGCGCAGGGTGCGCCGCTCCGCCTCGGCGCCGAGCGCGGGCCTTGGCGTCCCGGCGGGGCGAAAACTGAGCACGAGCAGGCCCGAGCCCAGCACGGTCGTCACGGCCACCAGCAGGATCGCCACGCCGAACAGCTCGCTGCCGATCGTCCCGCTGCTCAGGCCAATCCCCGCGACGATCAGCGCGACCTCCCCGCGTGGGAGCATGCCGCCGACCACGGCCAGCACGCGCCGCCCGCGAAAGCCCACGCCGAGCGCGGGGAGCCCGCAGCCCAGCGTCTTGCCCAGCACGGCCGCCACGCACAGCGCAGCGCCCAGCGACAGGGCGGCGGCCATCGCCGGCAAGTCGACCAGCGCGCCCATCACCACGAAGAACACGGGCACCAGCACCTGGCGCAGGCCGAGCAGCGCCCGCTCGATCCCGCGGCCCATGGGGGTCTGCGACAGCGCGAGGCCCACCGCGTACGCCCCCAGGATCGCCGCGAGGCCAGCTTGCTCGATCAGGTAGCCGGCCACGAACGCGCTCCCGAGCGCGATCCCCACGACCGCCCCCTCGCCGCGGAGCCGCAGCGGCAGCCGGGTGAGCAGGCGCACGGCCAGCAGGGCGCCCGCCGTCACCGCCACGAGGGCGCCCACGGCGCGCGCCGCGCTCAGCGCCACGCCCGCGGGCGTAATGCTCTGGCCCGCGGCGACGCTGATCGCCAGGCCGAGGCCGATGATGCCGAGCACGTCGTCGACCACCGCGCCGCCAAGAATGGTCACCCCCTCCGGCGTGTCGAGCCGCCCGAGGTCAGCCAGGACGCGGGCGCTCACCCCTACCGACGTGGTGGCGATGATCCCGCCAAGAAACAGCGCCCGCGGGTCGCTCGCGCTGGGTGCCAGCCCGAAGACCAGCGCGACGACGACTCCCAGCGCGAACGACAGGAGGTTGCCGCCGACCGCGACCAGCGCCGCGGCGTGGCTATACCGCAAGAACTGCAGCAGGTCCGTGTTCAGGCCGATGAGGAACAGGAGTACCACGGCCGCGACCTGCGCGAAGGCATACAGCTCGGGCGAGAGCGGCCCGCTGCGGCTCGCCACCGGACCGAACAGCGGCTCGCCCAGGAGTGGCAGCGTGAGGCCGCCCAGCGCGAATGGCCCGATAGCGACTCCTGCCAACAGCTCGCCGAGCACCGTCGGCTGGGCGAGGCGCTCGGCCAGCTCGCCGCCCACTTTGGCGGCGATGAGAATCGCGCCCAGCTGCAGGACCAGGTGAGCCAGGCCGGTGCCCGCGTCGAGCTGATTCATGGGGAGCGTTCCATCATCTCACAGCGCCCAGTCGCCGGGGCTCCCGCCCTCGCCGTGAGCCCCGGCGCTGAGCAAGCCGTGCAAAAAAGGAAAAGGAGACAGGCAAATGCCTGTCTCCTCCTTGCACGGGGGGTATCGGGGCCCGTGCGCTCCGTCGGCCGTCGCGGGAGTCTATTCTACTGGCGTGACGTGCAGAGTGTACGGGGTGGACTTGCGGACAGGCAACTCCTTGCATGGGTCTGTCGTGGCGGGGCCGTCACGCCGTTCCTTCGCGCCGATTGCGAGTACCGCCGCAGCCCGCTAAGCCGCCGTCCCAGGATAGTACGGACGTTTGGCTTCGCCCAACATACCAACTATCCCCGGTCGAGTGCTTAGGGCAGGGAGGTCGACATGGTCGACGGCAAGCTGCCGCAGGAGCCGCCCGGCGCCGCCGACGCGCTCGCCGAGGCGGAGCCCTTGCGCCCGGAAGCAGCCAGGGCGCTCCGCAAGCTGCAGGCGACCGAGCCGCCGAAGCGCGGCCGACTCCGGATTTACCTCGGTATGGCCCCCGGCGTCGGCAAGACGTACGCGATGCTGAACGAGGGGCGGCGGCGCAAGAGCCGCGGCACCGACGTGGTCGTCGGCTTCGTCGAGACCTACAACCGTCCCAATACCGTCGCCCAGCTCGGCGACCTGGAGGTAGTCCCCCGCAAGCAGATCGAGTACCGCGGCGTGACGCTCGCGGAGATGGACACCGACGCCGTCATCGCGCGCAAGCCCCAGGTGGCGCTGGTGGACGAGCTGGCCCACACCAACGCGCCTGGCTCGAAGCACGAGAAGCGCTGGCAGGACGTGTACGACCTGCTCGACGCCGGCATCCACGTCGTCGGCACGGTCAACGTCCAGCACCTGGAGAGCCTGGCCGACATCGTGGAGACGATCACCGGCGTGAAGGTGCGCGAGCGGATCCCCGACAAGGTGATCGATGACGCGGACGAGGTCGAGCTGGTCGACATGTCGCCGCAGGCGCTGCGCTCGCGTATCAAGCACGGCAACGTGTACCCGCCGGACCGCGCCGCCCGCGCGCTCAACGAGTTCTTCCGCGAGGGCAACCTGACGGCGCTGCGCGAGCTAGCGCTACGGCGCATCGCCCAGGAAGTGGACGAGCGGCTCCAGGACTACATGCACGACCACCAGATCGAGAAGACCTGGCCGGCGGGGGAGCGGGTCATGGTGTGCATCGACCACCGCCCGCAGTCGGCCCACCTCATTCGGCGCGCGTGGCGCACGGCCGATCGGCTGCAGGCCGAGCTGCTGGCGGTGTTCGTGGCGCCACGGGGCTGGGAGCGCGCCGCGGAGGCCGAGCGCAAGGGCCTCGCCGCCAACCTGCGGGTAGCCGAAGACCTCGGCGCCGAAGTGCTCCAGCTCCAGGGTGACGTGGCGTCGGAGCTGGTGCGTGTCGCCCGCGAGCGGAACGTGACGCGGATCGTCATCGGCCACTCCGAGCGCAGCCGCTGGTACGAGCTGCTCCACGGCTCAGTCGTCGCCAAGCTCCTGCGCGCTCTCCCCGAGGTCGACATTAACGTGGTCGCGAGCGGAACCGACCGATCCGAACCCCGCCACGGATGACCCGCGCGCCCTTGCGGGCCGGAAGGGATGAAGGTCGGTCGCCGGCGCCTGCCCGCCCCCCACCTGCCTCGCGCCCCTCCCGCGCACCGCGGCGCCCCAGCCGCACGGCATCGCCCCTCGCCCGGCCCTTGCCACTTCCCGGCCGCCGCGCCTACCATGAGACGCTAGGCCACCCTATGGCCAGATGGACAACAACCCGGTGTGGCACGCCCCTCCGCTCACGCCGCCCTGATGGTCCCCGCTTTCGGGAGAGGCACATGAGTAACCCACACGCCGACCTGGCGATCGTCGAGGCGAACGTCATCACGATGGAGGGCGCGCGGCCGCGGGCCACCGCGCTCGCCGCGCGCGACGGGCGGCTGGTCGCCGTGGGCGACGCCGACGACGTGCGGCCCTGGATCGGGCCGGGCACGGCCGTGCTCCGGCTCCCGGGTCGCACCGTCCTGCCCGGCTTCATCGAGACGCACACCCACCTGGGCCTGCTCGGCGTGCGCCAGCAGTTCGTGGACTGCCGCACCCCGCCGAACCAGACGATCGCCGACCTCGTCGCGCGCGTCGCCGAGCGCGCGCGCACCACCCCGCCCGGCGCCTGGATCGAGGGTGAGGGCTACGACGATACGCTGCTCGCCGACCAGCGTCACCCGAACCGCCACGACCTCGACGCCGTCGCGCCCGACCATCCGGTCCTGCTCTGGCACGTCTCGCACCACGTCTGCGCCGTGAACAGCCGCGCCCTGGCCCTCGCCCACATCACGCGCGACACCCCCGACCAGTACAAGGGCCTCGACGGCCGCATCGTGCGCGACGCCGACGGCGAGCCGACCGGCGTGCTGATGGAGCGCGGCGCGCGCTTCCGCGTGAACGAGGTGCAGCCGCCGCTCACCGTCGCCCAGATCGTCGCCGGCCTGCGCGACGTCCACGACGACTACCTGGCCGCCGGCATCACCAGCACCCACGACGCGGGCGTGGGTGGCCGCGCGGGCCAGACGGAGGTCGCCGCCTACCAGGAGGCCACCGTCGCGCCCAGCTTCCAGCTGCGCGTGCGCGGCCTGCTGCGCGTCGAGCTGGTGCAGGACTACCTGGAAGGCCGCGCCGATACCGACTGGGCGTTCGTCGGCGACTACCAGACGCGCCGCTTCGGCACGCGCAGCATCAAGATCACGCAGGACGGCTCCATCCAGGCGCTCACCGGCGCGCTGCACGACCCGTATCACTGCGACCCAACGCGCACGGGGATGCTGACGATGGAGCAGGAGCGGCTCGACGCCCTGGTGCTCGCCGCCCACCGCGCCGGCTTCCAGGTCGCCATCCACACCAACGGCGACCGCAGCATCGACTCCGCGCTCGACGCCTTCGAGCGCGCCCAGGCGGCCTTCCCCCGCCCCGACGCCCGCCACCGCCTGGAGCACTGCCAGATGGCGACCGAGGCGCAGCTCGACCGCATCGCCCGGCTGGGCGTCTACCCGTCGTTCTTCGTAAAGCACGTCTACTACTGGGGCGACCGCCACCGCCGGCTGTTCCTCGGCCCCGAGCGCGCGCCCCGCATCAGCCCGCTGCGCTCGGCCCAGCAGCGCGGCATCCGCTTCGCCCTGCACAGCGATTGCCCCGTGACGCCCCTCGACCCGCTGTTCGGCATCTGGGCGGCCGTGAATCGCCTGACGCGCGAGGGTGACCTGCTCGGCCCCGAGCAGCGCATCGGCGTCGAGCAGGCGCTGCGCGCCTACACGGCCGACGCCGCCTACCTGGCGTTCGAGGAGCGCGAGAAGGGCACCCTGGCGCCCGGCAAGCTGGCCGACCTCACGGTCCTCGGCGCCGATCCGACGGCCGTCGACCCGCTGGAGATCAAGGATGTCCCCGTCGAGCTGACCGTCGTCGGCGGGGCCATCGCCTGGGCGCGGCCGGGCGCCGGGCTGGGCTAGCGGCGTGGCGCCCTTCTCGCTCACCGAGCTGCGCGTGCTCGCGGGCCTGGCGGAGGGCGAGACGCTCGCCAGCATCGGGGCCGCACTGTACCTCGGGCAGCCGACGGTCAGCCGCACGCTGCACGCCGCCGAGCAGAAGGCCGGCCTGCCGCTGGTCGCGCGCGAGGGCCGGCGGCTCGCGCTCACGCCCGCCGGCGCCGAGGTCGCGCGCGCCGCCCAGACCATCGTGGCCCAGATGCGCGAGCTGGACACGCTACTGGCGGCGATGCGCGCCGGGACGGGCGGGCCGGTGCGGCTGCTGGCCACGGTCACGCCCGCCAGCTACGTGCTGCCCGCCGTGATCGGCGAGTTCATCCAGGCCTTTCCGGCGGCCCGGATCAACCTGGAGGTCGTGAACGCCGACCAGGTCTGGCCGACCTTCATGGGCGAGCGCTACGACCTGGCCGTCGTCGGCCAGACGGCGCCGCCGCCGGGCGTGCGGCTGGAGTGGCTGTACGACGACCCGATCGTCTTCTTCGCCGCGCCCGGCTCGCCGCTCGCCGGGCGGGAGCAGGTGTCGCTCGACGACCTGCGCGGCGAGACGGTGATCGGGCCGTTCGCCCAGGCGTCCTGGGCGCGCATCTTTCAGGAGCTGTCGCGACGGGGGTTCAGCATCCCGCGCCAGATGGACCTCCGCGCGGCGGAAGGCGTGAAGCGCCTCGTCGAGGTCGGCGGCGGCGTGGGCGTCCTCTTCGGCTCGGCGCTCAAGCGCGAGCTGGCCGAGGGGCGCCTCCGCGCGCTCCGCGTCGCCGAGCCGGTCCTGGCGCAGGGCTTCTGTCTGGCGCGGCGCGACAGCGTGCCAGTCACGCCGGTGGCGCGGGCGCTGCGCGAGTTCCTGCTGAGCCACCTGCGCGCCGAGGCGGCCGCGCCCCGCTGAGCCTGGCGCGGATTCATGCTCCCAATGCATGAATATAGTGCCTCATTGCCAATTGATTGAAAGTGTCTACGGGGGTAGAGTAGGGCAGCAGCTAACCGAGCGGCCGTGGCGGCGGCACGGTCCAGCGCGGTGGCTGCCGTCCAGGGAGGCTGGCCATGACCCCCGTCGCGCGGCCCCTGACGCTCGGCGTCCTGCTGGCATTGGCGCTCGCCGCCTGCGGCCCCGCCGCCGCGCCCGCGCGGCCGGCGCCCGCCGCGACGAGTGCGCCCGCGGCCGCCGGGTCCGCATCCGCCCCGGCCGCGCCGTCCCCGCCGCCCCTGGACACCATCAAAGTCGCCTTCGCCGCCGACGCCGCCATCTACGCCCCCTACTTCATTGCGATGGACAAGGGCTACTACGCCGAGGAGGGCCTGGCGATCGACATGGTGAAAGCGGGCGGCGGCGCCGCCACGCCCGCGCTCATCTCCGGCGATCTGCAATACAGCACCTCCGCCACCTCGGCGGTGAGCGCCGCCATCCAGGGCGCACCCCTGAAGGTCATCCTCACCAGCGCCGACCGCGTGCCCTACCAGATGTGGTCGAGCACGCCCGAGATTCACACGCTGGCCGAACTGGCGGGCAAGACAGTCGGCGTGCAGGCCCGCGGCGACACGTTCGAGATCGCCACGCGGCTCCTCCTGCACAAGCACGGGCTCGACCCGAACGGGGTCGTCTACACGGCGATCGGCACGGGCAACCAGCGGCTCGTCGCCATGCAGACCGGCTCGGTGGCAGCGATGCCGCTGGACACTGGCATCATCGTGCAGCTCAAGGCGGCCGGCTTCCCTGGCAACTTGCTGGCCGACTTCGAGCAGGAGGTGCGGATGCCTTACCAGGGCGCCGCCACCACCGACGCCGAGCTGGCGCAGCACCGCGACCGCGCGAAGCGCTTCCTGCGGGCGACGCTGAAGGGTCGCGAGTATTTCAAGACCTACCGCGACGGCACGGTGGACGTGCTGCTGAAGTACAACACGGTGCCGCGCGACGCCAATGAGGCCGACTACGACGACACGCTGCCCACACTGACCGAGGACGGCACGGTGCCGCTCGACGACGCGCGCGCCGACGCGCTGCTGCGCGCGCAGACGAACGGCATCGAGCAGGTGCCGCCGGCCGAGCAGATGTACGACTTCCGCCTGGTGCGCGAGGCGTACCAGGAGCTAAAGGCGAGCGGCTGGCAGCCGGCGCCGTAGCGGGGCGCGGCCGCGAGCATCCCTTGCGGCGCCCGCCCGCGAGGCGCACGATAGGGCACGGCGCACGGCGCGCTGCGGGCGGCCGGGCAGGCCAGCACGCGTAACGGGAGAAGAGTAGTGCGGCGAACGATACCAGCGCTCGCGTGGCTCGCGGTCGCGCTCCTGGCGGCCGCCTGCGGGCCGTCCGCGGCCACCCCGACAGCTGAGCGCGGCACGGCGCCGGCCGCCCCTGCCGGCGCCGTGCCCGCCCCGGGCAGCGGTGCGCCCGCGGCCGCACCGCCGCCGCTGGAGAAGCTCCAGGTGTCGTTCGCGTCGGTGTCGGCCGTCTACACGCCGCACCTGATCGCCATGGACAAAGGCTACTACGCCGAGGAGGGGCTAGAGATCGAGATGGTGCGGGTGGGCGGCGGCGTTGGCACGCCGGCGCTCATCTCCGGCGAGCTGCAGTACAGCACCTCGGCGGCCACGTCGGTTAGCGCGATCCTGAAGGGCGCACCGCTCAAAGTCATCTACACGAACGCCGACCGCGCCGGCTACGACCTCTGGACCAGCGCCCCCGACGTGACCACGCTCGCCGATCTCGTGGGCAAGGCCATCGGCATCCAGTCGCGCGGCGACACCATGGAGATCGCCGCGCGCATGGTCCTCCAGCAGCACGGCATCGACCACAACGCGGTGAGCTACATCGCGATGGGCGTGGGCAGCCAGCGGATGGTAGCAATCGAGAACGGCAGCGTCCCCGCCGCGATTCTCGGCACCTCCGACACGGTCGAGGTGCGCGAGGCCGGCGTCAGCGGCCGCATTCTGGCCGACCTCCGCAAGGAGGTGCAGATGCTGTACACCGGCGCGGTCACCAGCGACCAGGAGCTGCGCGAGCGGCCCGAGCGCGTGAAGCGCTTCCTGCGGGCCACGGCGAAAGGCCGCGAGTACTACAAGGCGTACCGCAACGAGTCGATCGACATCCTGACGAAGTACAACGAGCGGCCGCGCGAGGCGAACGAGGCCGACTACGACGACGTGCTGCCGGCGATGCCCGCCGACGCCACCATGCCCGTGGACGTGCAGCAGCGCGACGCGGCGCTGCGCGCCGAGGTGAACGGCGTGGCGCCCGTGCCGCCGGTCGAGCAGATCTACGACTATCGCCCGATGAAGGAGGTCTATCAGGAGCTACGCGCCAGCGGTTGGCAGCCCACGCGGTAGGCAGAGGAGGAAAGGCCATGACGAAGATTCGGGAGTTCGCCACCACCTGGGGATCGCCCGCGCCGCGCATCTGGTTCGAGCGCGACAAGGAGGCGCTGATCGGCTCCGCGGCCGGCGCGCCCGAGGACATCCCCAACTTCCGGCCGTTCGACATGCTGAGCGAGCCCAACCAGGCGCTGATCGTCCTCCAGAACGACGACATGCGCATCGGCGTGGAGAACGTGACGGGCACGCAGCCCTACTTCCGCCGCAACTCGAACTTCGACACCGTGTACTTCCAGTTCGCGGGCACGACGCTCGTCGAGACGGAGTACGGCGTGTTCGAGCAGAAGCCGGGCGAGCTGATGCTGGTGCCCGAGGGCATCGCCCAGCGCAGCACGGGCACGGGCGACAGCCTGCGGCTCTTCGCCTTCCTGCGCGAGCCCGTCGAGCCGCTGTACACCGCCGAGAAGCATCAGAGCCACACCGAGTTCGAGATGGTGCGCACCGGCGGCCCCGCCTGGGCCGCGCCGAGCGCGCTCGCCACGCCGCCCGAGGGCGCCGTCGTCGAGCGCATGTACCTGTGGGACGAGCCGGAGCCCACGACGGTGAAGCGCACGACGAGCTACCTGATCGGGAAGGCGGCCGAGGGGCGCGGCGTGACGCACTACCGCCCGTTCGACGTGTTCCACGAGATGACCGGCAAGCGCGGCCCGGGCCCCATGCTAATGAAGTCGTCGGTGTTCTTCTGCGAGGTCTACAACACCGAGGGCGAGCAGTTCGCCTTCCACCGCGCGCTCGACAGCGTGGAGGCCTGGCTGCAGTTCCGCGGCGACTCGATCAACGAGTCCGAGTACGGCAGCGTCCACCTGCTGCCCGGCGAGATGAACTACGCGCCGGTCGGCGTGCCGCACCGCGTGGTCGGCGGCGAGGGCTTCCTGCGCTACGTGCTGTACAGCAAGCGGCCCTGGCAGGTTATGGTGAACGCCTCGATGCACCTGCACGAGAGCCGCTTCGAGGCCAAGACGCGCGAGATCCAGCGCGCCGCCTGGCGCGACGAGCCGGTGCCCGCGGGGCGCTAGAGGGGGAGGGCAGGGACCCCCTCCCCCCACAGGGAGCGGGGGCTACCCGGAGTGGGTGGCCCCGGCGTTCTCCCCCTTCCTTTCAGGGAGGGCGGCCGGGAGTAGGTCCTCCCGGGCGTGCCCCCCCCCTTTCCCCTGTGGGGGAGAGGGGGGCAGGGGGGAGAGGGGTCCGCCGCGCTCAGACGAGAAAGGAACAACCGCATGGCGTCGCCCAAGGACTACCGCCCGCAGCTCTCGCTCGCCGAGCGCGATCGCCGCTACGGCGCCGTGCGCGCGCGCATGGCCGAGCGCGGCCTGGATGTGCTGCTCGCCCCCGCGAATACCGGCCGCTGGGAGCAGCAGCAGGCCGACGCCCGCTACCTCAGCCAGATCGGCGGCAACGCCACCGAGCCCTTCGTCGTCTTCCCGGCGCAGGGCGAGCCGACGGCGTTCGTGATGAACCGCGCCGGCTGGTGGCGCCGGGCCCAGGACTGGATCGCCGACGTGCGCGACTGCCGCAACGCCTGGGCCAAGTACGTCGGCGACTGGCTCGCCGAGCGCGGCTACGAGCGCGCCCGCATCGGCGTGGCCGGCCTGGCCGGCCTGTCGCGCAGCCCCGACGGCATTGTCGCCTACGGCACGATGACTGGCCTCCAGGAGCGCTTCCCCCACGCCCAGTTCGAGAACGCCACCGACCTGATGCTTGCCGTCCGCACGCGCAAGAGCGCCGAGGAGATCACCTTTCTCGAGCGCTCGGCGGGGCTCGTGGCGCTCGGCATCCAGACGATGGCCGAGGTGGCGCGGCCGGGCGTGGCTGAGTGCGAGGTCTACGCCGCCGTCTGGCACACGATGATCGGCAACGGCGGCGAGGGGCCGGCGCTGTTCTTCCTGACTGCCGGCCCGAACCTCGGCGGCAGCGCCTTCGTGCCCACCACCCGCCCGCTGGAGAAGGGCGACGTGATCCTGAACGAGATCGAGGTGAAGTACGGGGGCTACGCGGCACAGGGCAACCAGCCGATGTTCATCGGCGAGCCGACGCCGCGCCAGCGCGCGATGTACGATACGGCCCTGCGGGCCTTCGACCGCGTGCTGGCCGAGATGGCGCCGGGCGTGACGATGGGCCACGTCATGGACACCTACCAGGCGGTCGTAGCCGAGACGCGGTTCGAGTGGGGCCACCCGCTGCTCCACGCCCGCGGCCTGGGCGACGACACGCCGGTGCTGCTCGGCGACGCCGACTTGGAGCGCTACCGGAGCACGCCCCTGGAGGAGGGTATGGTATTCGTGCTCAAGCCCCGTACCGGCGACCCGGCGACGGGCGGCCACATGACGGTCGGCGACACGGTCTGCGTCACCGCCACCGGCGCCCGCCGCCTCAGCCAGCGCTCGATGGCGCCGATCGTGGCGGGGTGACCTAACCCCCCCGGCCCCCTCTCCCCCATAGGGGAAAGGGGGGGAAGACGCCGGCGCTGCCCCCACCGGAAAGCCCCCGCCCCCTATGGGGGGAGGGGGTTGGGGGAGGGGGTCCGTCCCGCTCCCCCTTCCCGCATCGGGAGGGGGGGCCGGGGGGGTAGGTCGGTCCTCGCAACACCGGAACGAAGAGCGGCGAAGTAGGACGGCGAAGAGAGTAAGGAGGCCACGATGGCGGTAGCGACCAAGACGGCGGTAGTGCGGCTCGACCACATCGCCGTGCCCACCAACGACCTGGGCACGTCGCTGGCGTTCTACACCGACGTGCTCGGCGCGCGGTTCAACCGGCTGGTGAACTGTAACCTGCGCGGGCTGAACCGCGTCGTGCCCGAGATGGTGTTCGTGACGGTGGCCAACCACGCCGGCATGGGCATCGCCCTCCAGGACGAGGCGATCCCGGCGCCCATCCGGCCCCTCGAAGGGCCGGTCTGCGGCTTCGAGATCGACGAGCGCGGCATCGACGGCGTCGTGCAGGTGCTGCGCGAGAAGGGCGTGCCGTTCGAGGGCCCGGTCGAGTACCCGGCGCCCAGCCCCATCGCCGCGTCGGTGTTCGTGCAGGACCCCCAGCAGAACACCTTCGAGCTGTCGGAGCGCCGCGACGACCGGCGCAGCAGCGACCCGCCCCAGGGTCACCTCGGCCTGCGCCGCATCAGCCACGTGCGGCTGGAGGTCACGGACCTGGAGCTGGCCCGCCAGTGGTACACCGAGACGCTGGAGCTAGAACCGTACGAGGCCGTGCCCGGCGACCGCCAGCTGACCTTCGCCATCGGCGAGACGGGGCAGTTGTTCATCGTTCATGAAGTCCCCGCCATGACGCGGCGCAGCCACTACGCCCGCGGCCCGCACGTCGACGTGAAGGTGCCGGTCGGGGCGTACGAGGCGTTCGTGCCGCGGCTGACGAACGTCGAGCGTTACTGGGGCCCGAACGGCCACGAGATTCCCTGGCACGAGCCCGACCCGCTGACGGTCTACTTCTACGACCCGTTCGGCAACCGCTTCCAGGTCAGCGAGAACCGGCCGCACGGGTAGACGGAGTGCCGTAAGGCGGGGAGCGCGGCAAGCAACGCCGGCACGGCGAGAAGACGTAGGGGCGCTGCTTGCCGCGCCCAGGCGGGCGGCGGGTGGCCTGGCACCCGCCCGGGCGGCGCGGCAGGAGCGGAACGCATGAGAACCGCCATACGCGCGGCGAGTCTGCTTGCATTCGTGCTTGGCACGGCGGCCTGCGCCTCGGGCGCGACGCCGGCCAGCCCGCCGAGCGCGGCGCAGCCCGCGCCCAGCCAGGCGCCGGCCGCGGCGCAGCCGGCGCCCAGCGCGCCCGCCGCGCCCCCGCCCACCGAGCACATCAAGGTCTCGTTCGCGGCCGACAGCGCCATCTACGCGCCCCACTTCATCGCCCTCGAGAAGGGCTACTACCAGGAAGAAGGCATCGACATGGAGATGATCCGCGCGGGCGGCGGCGTCGCCACCCCCGCCCTCATCTCCGGCGAGATCCAGTACAGCACGTCGGCCGCGACCTCGCTCAGCGCCATGCTCAAGGGCGCCCCGCTCAAGGTGATCTACACGAACTCGGACCGCTCGTTCGATGAGCTGTGGACCACCACCGACAGCATCCGCACGCTGCAAGACCTCGTCGGCAAGGCGGTAGGCGTCCAGACCCACGGCGACACGATGGAGATCGAGTCGCGCCTGATGTTCATGAAGCACGGCATCGACCCGAACAGCGTGAGCTACAACGCGATGGGCGTCGGCAACCAGCGCCTGGCGGCCCTGGAGTCGGGCGTCATCGCCTCGGCCGTGCTCTCCATCCCCGACGCGGTCCTGCTGAAGAACACCAGCGCCGCGGCGCACGCCTACCGCGTGGCCGACTTCAGCACCGACATCCAGATGCTCTACACCGGCCTCGCCACGAGCGACCAGGAGCTGCAACAGCACCGCGACCGGGCCATGCGCTTCCTGCGCGGCACCGTGAAGGGCCGCGAGTATTTCAAGCAGTTCAAGGACGAGACCCTCACCATCATGGGCAAGTACAACGACCTCCCGCGCGACGCCAACGAGGCCGACTACGACGCAACGCTGCCCGCGCTGACCGAGGACGGCACGATGCCAGCCGACGTGCAGCGCCAGGACGCCATCGTGCGGGCCCAGGTCAACGACGTGGACCAGGTCCCCCCCGTCGAGCAGATGTACGACTACAGCCTCATCAAAGACGTTTACCGCGAGCTACAAGCGAGCGGCTGGAAGCCCACGCGGTAGGAAGCAGGCAGATGGGACGTTCAGGACCAGGCCCGCGCGCGCTCCCGGCGGCGCTGCTCGCGCTCGCGGTGCTGCTCGGCGCGGCGTGCGGGCCGAGCGCGGCCGCCGGCGACGCCAGCGGCGGCCGCACTGCCGGGGGCGCCGCGCCGGCCGCCGCGCCGGGCCAGCCCCCGCCGCTGGAGAAGGTCAGGGTGGCCCTGGCCGCGGACAGCGCCATGTACGCGCCGTTCTTCATCGCCATGGACAAGGGCTACTTCGCCGACGAGGGCCTCGAGCTGGTGACCGTCACGCTGCCCGGCGGGCCGGGCACGACGGCGCTCCTGGCCGGCGAGATCGACTACGGCACTTCCGCCGGCTCGGCGGCCAGCGCGATGCTCAAGGGGGCGCCGATCAAAGTCGTCTACACCAACGCCGACCGCCCGGGCTTCGACATCTGGTCCACCAGCCCCGAGCTGACCTCCCTCGCCGATCTGCCCGGCAAGACGCTGGGCATCCAGTCGCGCGGCGACACGACCGACCTGGCCGCGCGCATGGTCTTCCAGCAGCGCGGCATCGACCCGGCCAGCGTCAACTACGTCGCGATCGGCGGCGGCGCCCAGCGGCTCGCGGCGATGCAGGCGGCCAGCACCGACGCCGTGGTGCTGGGCGTGGCGGACGTGGTGCGCTTGCAGGAGCTGGGCACGCGCGGCCAGCAGCTCGCCAACCTCCGCGCCGAGGTGCAGATGCTCTACATGGGCGTCGTCACCAGCGACCGAGAGCTGCAGGAGCACCGCGACCGCGCCAAGCGCTTCCTGCGCGCCAGCATCAAGGGCCGCGAGTACTTCAAGGCGTTCAAGGAGGACACCCTCGCCATCATGGCCGCGCACAACGGCCTGCCGCGCGCGGCGAACGAGGCCGACTACGACGACGCGCTGCGCGGCATGACCCCGGAGGCGTCCATGCCGGTCGAGGTGCAGCGGCGCGATGCCGCGATCCGCGCGCAGGTGAACGAGGCGGAGCAGGCCCCGCCCGTGGAGGCGATGTACGACTACAGCCTCGTCCAGGAGATCTATCAGGAGCTGAAAGCGAGCGGCTGGCAGCCCACACGCTAAGGCAGCGGTAAGGCAGAGGAGGGCCCAATGATCCACCACGAGATCGCGGACATGATGCAGGGCGTGCAGAACATGGTCGAGGCGGCCGACATCCGCCCCGGCGACCAGGTGCTGCTCCTGGGCGACCGTCGCAGCGACCCCCAGACGATCGAGGCGCTGGCGGCGGGGCTGACGGCGATGGGCGCCCACATCTCGACGCTCATCACCGAGCCGATCGCCCGCTACGGCGAGGTGCCGCCCCAAGTGTTCCCCGCCATGCACGCCTCCGACGTAGCCATCTGGGTGTGGCCCGTGTTCCTCACCTTCACGCCCGCCCACCGGGCGATGGGCCGCAAGCGCGAGGAGAGCGGCACGCAGCTCCACGAGGAGCGCATGAAGCCCTACTTCGTCTACTTCGAGGGCACGCCAGGGCTGCTGGCGCGCGACTACGCGAAGTTCCCGAACCCGGTCCTGTGGAAGCTGGCCGAGAAGGTGCGCGCGGTCGTCGGCGCGGGCCGCGAGGTCCACGTCGAGGACGACCTGGGCACCAACCTGACGGCTACCTACGACGGCAACCGCCTGTACGGCATGCAGTTCCGCGCCGGCGACCCACCGGGCCGCTGCCACTTCCCGTGGGGCCGCTGCGGCGTGTACAACGGCGACGGCCAGGCCAACGGCGTCGTGTATCTCAGCGCCATCCAGGGCATCCCCGGCCAGTTGCCGACCCCCATGCGCTGGAAGGTGGAAGACAGCATCGTCACCGAGGTGGAGGGCGGCGAGGCGGCCGAGGAGTGCCGCCGGCTGTTCCAGGAGGTACCCGGCTCCAACCGCCTGATCGAGATCATGTTCGGCTACCACCCGAAGGCGTCCATCGCCCACGGCATGGCCGACCCGATGCACTGGGAGCTGATCAGCAAGATGCCCTGGGCGGGCCTCGGCACCGACCGCAAGCACCCGGACTTCCGCCACGTCGACGGCTCCATCCTGAACGGGCGCCTGTACATCGACGGCCGGATCATTGTCCACGAGGGCGGCATGCTCGACCGCTCGCTGCTGCACGACCCCGAGGTGCTGGAGGTCGCGTCGCGCTACGGCGACCCCTACGAGGTGCTGGCGCCGGTGTCGCACGCCGCCCACGGGTCGAACACGCTATGGTAAGCGAGTCGCGCGTCGTCCCCGACCCGCTGGACCTCCAGAACGCCCTGGAGTGGCTGCCGGCCCCGCTGCTGCTGGTCACGGCCGCGCTCGGCGAGCAGCAGAACGTGCAGGTCGCCATCCGCGGCATGCAGCTCAACGAGCACGGCCCGCCGTCGCTGGTGATCGGCGTCGGGCCGAAGAACTTCACCTACACGCTGATCGCCGAGTCGGGCGAGTTCGGCGTCAACATCCCGTCCACGCGGCTCGCGCACGTCGTGGACCGCGCCCGCGATCTCGCCAAGGCGCGCGTCCACGGCGACGCGGTGGACAAGTTCGCGGCGCTCGGCGTGCGGCCGCGGCCGGCCGGCATCATCCGCGCGCCGCTCGTCGAGGACTGCGCGGCGAGCTTCGAGTGCCGCGTCGACCGCATCGTCGACGTGGCAGCCGACCACGCCCTGATCGTCGGCACCATCCTGCGCCTGGAGCGTCACCCGGAGCTGCGGCCGCTCGTCCGCTACCACCGCACGTCGTTCCCGCTCGCGGAGGCCGTCGACTAGCGCGCCGGCCCGGCCGCGCCGAGGAGGTGGCGATGCGCACCCAGCGATGTCGCGTGGTGGCCTGCCTGAGCGTCCTCTGGGTCGCCGCCTGCACCGCTGCGACGCGGCCCGAGGCCGCCCCGCCCGCAGCGCCCGCGGCGGCCGCCCCGGCCGCCGCCGCGCCCGCGTCCCCGCCGCCGGCCGAGACGATTCGCGTCACCTTCGCCTCGGACTCGGCAGTCTACGCGCCCCACTTCATCGCCATCGAGAAGGGCTACTACCAGGAAGAGGGCATCGAGATGGAGATGATCAGCGCGGGCGGCGGCGCCGGCACGCCCGCGCTCATCTCCGGCGACGTGCAGTACAGCACCTCGGCCGCCTCCTCGCTCAGCGCCATGCTCAAGGGCGCGCCCCTCAAGGTCATCTACACCAACGCCGATCGCCCGGGCTACGAGCTGCGCTCCACGTCGCCCGACGTGCGGACGCTGGCCGATCTCGTCGGCAAGTCGATCGGCGTCCACTCGCGGGGCGACAGCAACGAGGTCGCGGCGCGGATCGTCCTCCAGCAGCAGGGCGTCGATCCCAACGCCGTAACGTATACGCCGCTGGGCGGCGGCAGCGCGCGGCTGGTCGCCTTCGAGTCGCGCGCCGTGGCGGCGGTCGTCCTCAGCACGTCCGATGTGGTCCAGCTCCGCGATGTCTTGTCCAACGGCCACCTTCTCTCGGACATGCGCCGCGAGGTCCAGATGCTCTACACCGGCCTGGCGACGAGCGACCAGGAGCTGCAGCAGCACCGCGACCGAGCCATGCGCTTCCTGCGGGCTACCGTGAAGGGCCGCGAGTACTACAAGCGCTACCGCGAAGAGACCCTGCAGATCATGAGCAAGTACAACGGCGACCCCCGCGAGGCGAACGAGGCGGACTACGACGACGTGCTGGCGTCGATGACCGAGGACGGGACGATGCCCGTCGAGGCGCAGCGCCGCGATGCCCAGGTCCGCGCCGAGGTGAACGACGTGGACCAGTACCCGCCCGTCGAGCAGATGTACGACTACAGCCTCATCAAGGAGATCTACCGCGAGCTACAGGCCAGCGGCTGGCAGCCGACCCCATAGGGCGCAATGCGACCAGCGGCCGCGCCCGCAATGTGAGCGGCAGGCGTCGGGGATGGGTAGATTTCACGGCGGACCAGCAGTGGCTGTGTCGTAGGGGCGGGTTTCATGCCCGCCCGCGGCCTGTGGCGCGGAATACTGCAAGCGCCACTGGCCGCAGCCCCGGCGCCGGTTAACCGCGTGGCCACACTGCACACCGCCGCAACGGCGGCCGCGACGAGAGGAGGGCCAGGACGATGACGAAGGTGCGCGAGTTCATCACCCGGTGGGACCGCCCGGCCGACCGCACCTGGGTCGAGCGCGACCGCGAGGCGATCGTCGGCGCCATGCGGGGCAGCGCGCGCGGCACGCCGAAGTTTCGCCCGTTCGACATGCTGCGCGAGCCGCGCCAGGCGCTGGTGCTCTGGCAGAACGACGACATGCGCATCGGCGTGGAGAGCGTCGTCGGCGCGGCGCCCGAGTTCCGCCGCAACTGCGACTACGACGAGCTGTTCTTCCAGTTCGCCGGCCACACGACGCTCGAGACCGAGTACGGCGTCTTCGAGATGGGGCCGGCCGAGCTGCTGCTGGTTCCCGGCGGCATCGCCCACCGCAGCAGCGGCGACGGCGACAGCCTGCGGCTGTTCGCGCGGCTGCGCTACCCCGTCGAGACGCTCCTCGGCGTCGACCAGCAGGTGAGCCACACGGAGTTTGACGTAATCCGCACGGGCGGGCCGCGCTGGCCGGGGAACGGCAGCGCTCCCGACACACATGATGCCGTGCGCGAGCGCCTGTTGCTCTGGGACGACGCGACCGGCGAGGGCGACCTGATCGAGCGCAACTACGCCTCGCTGGTCGGCGTGGCGACGGAGGGGCGCGGCATCGCCAAGCTGCGCGCCTTTGACTTCTTCCAGGGCATCACCGGCAAGGGCGGCGCCGGCCCGAAGCTCTACCAGTCGCCGGTCTTCCACGTCGAGGTCTACAACACCGAGGGCGAGCAGCGCGGCTTCCACCGCGGGCTGGACGACGACGAGCTGTGGCTGCAGTTTCGCGGCGACTCGGCGAACGAGTCCGAGTTCGGCGTCGAGCACCTGGGCCCCGGCGAGATGAACCACGTGCCGCCCGGCATCGCCCATCGCGTGATCGGCGGCGAGGGCTTCCTGCGCCTGGTCCTGTACAGCCGCCAGCCCTGGAAGCTCATGGTCGACCCCACCCAACACGCCCACCAGAGCACCTTCGAGTCGCGCGAGCGCGTCCTCCAGGCGGCCGCCTGGAAAGCCTAGCGTTTGGGTCTGCTGCATCCCGGGCCGGCGGCGCTAATCACGAGCGATAGCGCCGCGAGGCGCTTCCAGATCGTAGTGTTGCGAGCCAGCGAGAGCCGGGGAGGTGGGCGATGTTGGCAACCTGGGCGAGGACCGCGGCGACCGCGACCCTGGTAGTCCTGCTCCTGACGTTGTGGCGCGGGCCGGCGCTACCCGCGAGCGGCGCCCCGGGCGGGCAGCTGCCCTCCGCGCCGTCGCACGGCTTCTTCTTCACCGGCGAGTGGCCCTACTCGATGTACGTCGAGTACGAGAAGCCGGCGCGCCCGACGCATACCGTGCCCGTCATCATGGTCCACGGGTCGAACCAGACCGGCGCCGAGTACTGGATGACGCCGGACGGCCGCCTGGGCTGGGCGCCCTATTTCCTCGACAAGGGTTGGGAGGTCTACACGGTGGACTGGCCCGGCCAGGGCCGCTCGCCCACGCCGCCGGACTTCGCCACGATGCCCTACGACGTGCTCATCGACAACCTGGTCGAGCTGCTCCAGCGCGTGGGGCCGGCCGTGATGATCACCCACAGCATGTCCGGCACCGCCGGCTGGCCGGTCGCCGAGCGGGCCGGCGACAAGCTCGCGGCGCTCATCGCCATCGCGCCCGGGCCTCCCGCGAATATGCAGCCCGAATCGTCCACGCTCGCGCAACCCGAGGACGGCCCGCAACGCTGCTCGGGCGCCTGCCTGTGGGACTTCTACGCCGTCTCCGACCTGTTCCCCAAAGAAGCCTTCGGAGAGTGGGAGAAAAGCTCCGTCTCCACTAGCGCGCGGATGGTCAATCAGCGGCAGAACTACCAGGGCACGGGCCCGCACGTCTCCGGGCCGGAGATCCTGGCCAACATCCCCGCCATCGTCGTGACGGGCGACATGGACCCGCGCCACTCGCGGGAAGCCGATGCCGCCACGGCGCACTGGTTCGGCAAGGAGCACGTCTGGCTGCCCGATCGTGGGCTACCCGGCCACGGGCACCAGATGATGATCGAGCACGGCAACCTCCAGGTGGCGGACGTGCTCCTCGACTGGCTAAGTCGAACGGGCATCGAGTAGGCCCACGCGTCACCGCGGGCTCGGTCGCCGGCCGCGCGCGAGGAGGCCGCCTTATGCTTAGCGCATTTCGCGTCGCAAGCAGCGTGATGGTGGTCACGCTGGCGCTCGCCGCCTGCACCCCGGCGCCGCCCGCCCCGGCAGCCGCGCCGGCCGTGGCCGAGGCCCAGCCGCCGGCCGAGCGGGCAGTCCCAGCGGCGGCCCAGCCCACCGCGCCGCCGTCGCTCCGGAAGATCAGGGTGGACTACGCCTCCTACAGCGCCGTCTACGCGCCCCACTTCATCGCCGCCGACAAAGGCTACTACGCGGAGGAGGGGCTGGAGATGGAGATGGTCGAGGCGCCCGGCACCACGGGCATCGCCGCCGTGCTCGCCGGCGAGACGCAGTTCACCACCTCGGCCTCGTCGTCGCTGAGCGCCATCCTCAGCGGCTCGCCAATGAAGATCATCTACACGAACGCCGATCGGCCGGGCTACGAGCTGTGGTCGAGCGGGCCGGAGATTCGGGCGCTGCCCGACGTGAGCGGCAAGTCGGTGGGCATCGCCGGCCGCGGCGACACGATGGAGATTTCCACCCGCCTGCTGCTGGCCCAGCACGGGCTCGACCCGGACGGCGTGACCTTCGCCGCGCTGGGCTTTGGCAGCGGGCGGCTGGCCGCCGTGGAGTCGGGCGCGGTCGCCGCGGCGATCCTCGGCATCGCCGACGTGGAGCGCCTCCGACAGGACGGGCCGAAGGGCGTGCGCCTGGCCGACGCCGCCCGCGAAGTGAAGATGCTCTACACCGGCGTCGCCACCGGCGACAAGCTCATCGCCGACGACGCGCCGCTCGTCCGGGCCTTTCTGCGCGCCACCGTCAAGGGCCGCGAGTACGCCAAACGCTACAAGGATGAGACGCTGGAGATCCTGGGCAAGTACAACGGCTTGCCGCGCGACGTGAACGAGCCGGACTACGACAGCACGCTGACCACGATGACCGAGGACGGCACGCTGGCGCCCGACGTGCAAGCGGCCGACGCGCGCGTCCGCGCGGAGCTGATCGGCGTACCCGCCGACCGCCCCACGAGCGAGATGTACGACTACCGCTTCGTGAAGGACGCCTATGCCGAGCTGCAGCAGCGCGGCTGGCAGCCCGCGCGATAGCCCGCGCAGGACACCGCGATCACGGAAGGAGCTGAGGGGCATGACCGAAGCGACGACGGCGCCGCCACCGGACGGCCTGGACAAGGGCAAGCTGAAGTTCCTCGACGTCGACGGCATTCGCACGCGCTACTACGAGGACGGCGCCGGCGAGCCGCTGGTGCTGCTGCACGGCGGCCAGTTCGGCTCGGGCTACTCGCTCGACGCCTGGAGCCTCGTGCTGCCCGCACTGGCGCGCGACTTCCACGTCTACGCGCTCGACAAGCTGGGCCAGGGCCAGACCGGCAACCCCAAGGGCGACGACTACACCTTCGACGCCCTGCTGGCCCACACCTACGGCTGGCTGCAAGCGCTCGGCATCCGCGGCGCCCACCTCGTCGGCCACTCGCGCGGCGGCCTGCTCATCACGCGCCTGGCGCAGGAGCACCCCGCGGTGGCGAAGTCGCTCGTCATCGTGGACAGCAACACCCTCGCGCCCGACGACCCCGCGTTCCCCGCGGGCGAGTTCTACGCCGAGATCGCCCGACGCACGCCGCCCGGCCCCGCGACGCGCGCCACCGTCCGGCTGGAGCCCGAGGCGCAGGCGTTCTCGCCCGCCCACATCACCGACGACTTCACCGACCGCCTGCTGGAGAATGCGCTGCTGCCCGTGCGCCAGGAGTCCGACGAGCGCATGAAGGCGCTGGCCACGACGACGTGGCTCCCGTCGATGGGCCGGGCGAAGGCCGAGGCGCTGCGGCAGATCGAGGCCCACGGCATGCCCGTCCCCACGCTCGTCATCTGGGGCCTCAACGACGTGTCCGCGCCGCTGCGCATCCACGGCCTGCCCCTCATCGACCTCATCGCCGCGAAGACGCCCCGCACCGTCGCCGTCCTCGTCAACCAGACGGGCCACTACGTCATGCGCGAGCAGCCCGACGCCTTCGTGCGCGCGCTGCGCGCCTTCTGCCTGGGCTGATACCGAAGCCGGCGCTGGCGTTCCCTTACTCCCTCTCCCCCTGGGAGAGGGCTGGGGTGAGGGCGTGCGGTACTCCCTCTCCCCCTGGGAGAGGGTTGGGGTGAGGGCGCGCCCCGGTAGCCCAACCGCCCGCCTGGATCTGGTACGACCCGCCACCATCCGGGGAGACGACGTTGACAGCGCCGCCGCCCGGGGCCTACGATACCCCCCAGTCAGGGCCGCCGCGCGGCGCCCGAGCCACGACGACACGGGGGACCGATAGCGTGATGCGCTCGCTGGCGTCGCTCTTGACCGCGCTCCTGCTCGCAGCCTGCGGGGCGCCAGCGGCGCCGAGCGGGAGTCAGGGACCAGGCAGCGGGCGCCAGGCAGCCCCAAACGCCCAGGCCGCCGGGGCCAGCGCCACCACCGCGGCAGCGCGGGCGCTGCCAGACGGCATCAGCGCGCTCGTGGACGCGGCGCGGCGCGAGGGCCGCGTGGTCACCTACGGCGTCACCTCGACGCCCGCCGACGAAGACGCCATGCGGCGCGCCTTCCGCGACTTCTACGGCTTCGACCTGGAGCTGAGCTTCGAGAGCGGCCTGCACCCTCAGAAGGTCGCCGAGCTGCTGGCCGCCGCTCGCTCGGGCGTGCGCTCCGGCATCGACCTCTTCTGGTCGAGCGAGCTGATCCTGAACGACCTCGACCACGGCGGCCTGCTGCAAGACGGCACGTGGCTAGAGCCGCTGGGCCTGTCGTCCGAGAACCTCATGATGCACGGCAAGGGCGCGCGCGTCCACGACAGCTTCCTCGTCAACGTCCTGTACAACACGCAGCAGGTGTCCGCCACCGACGCGCCCCACCGCTACCAGGACCTCCTGCAGCCGCGCTGGCAGGGCGCCATCGTCGCGCCCCGCACGCCCTCGCAGATGGTCTTCCTGACGTTCCTCTACGGCGAGGACGCCGTCACCGAGCTGGCGCAGGGGCTCGTGCGCCAGCGCATCGCCTTCGTGCCGACCTACCCCGACGCGACCGGCCGCGTCGCCTCCGGCGAGTACCTGCTCGGCATGGGCCAGAACGCCGAGCGCGAGGCGCGCCGCGGCGCCCCGCTTGCCGACGCGCCGCTGGACGTGGCGATCGTCGTGCCCTGGGCGGTCAGCCTCATGACCGACGCCGAGCACCCGGCCGCCGCCACGCTCCTGGCCTACTTCCTGACCCAGCCGGAGGGACAGCGGGCGATCGACCAGACCTGGGCCAACTCGCTCGCCTCCTCGCCCGACACGTCGGCCTGGCGCGTGGCGCAGGGCAAGCAGCTCGTCCAGCCCACGCTCGACTGGCTGGAGCGCGACGAGGCGCGCTTGCGCGCGAAGTACGCGGACATCCTAGGGATTCGTTAGGGGGTAGCGGGTAGGGGATCGGGGTTAGGGCGAGCGGCGAGACCCGCGTCCCCAACCCCTACCCCCTACCCCCTAGCCCCTGCAGCGGGGAGGGCGCGATGGTGCAGTTCAGCTACTTTCACCTGATGCCGCATCCGTACATCGAGCAGGCGCCGGAGTGGCCGGTGCCGCATCGCCTGTTCGATCCCGAGCGCGCGAGCGCGGACTACCAGCAGTACGTCGATCAGATGGCGCTGGCCGAGGAGCTGGGCTTCGACTGGGTCGGCTGCAACGAGCACCACTACACGCCCTACGGCCTGATGAGTAACCCATCGCTCATCGGCGCGGCGCTCACGCAGCGCACGCGGCGCATCCGCATCGCCATGCTCGGCGCGCTCTTGCCGCTGAACAACCCGGTGCGCGTGGCGGAAGAGTACGCCATGCTCGACGTGATGAGCGGCGGCCGCCTCATCGCCGGCCTCATCCGCGGCATTCCGAACGAGTACATCGCCTACGGCGTCGATCCCAGCGAGTCGTGGGAGCGCTTCGAGGAGGCCATCGACCTCGTCATCCGCGCCTGGACCGAGCCGGAGCCGTTCGGCTGGGAGGGCAAGCACTACCAGTTCCGCGCCGTCTCGATCTGGCCGCGCCCGCTGCAGCAGCCGCATCCGCCGCTGCTCTTCTCGGGCGGCAGCGTCGAGTCGGCGGCCTTCGCCGCCCGCAAGCGGGCGAAGATCGGCGTCGTCCAGCTCATCTCGCTCGAGCACGCCCGCGAAAACCTCGACGTCTATCGCAAGACCGCCCGCGAGCTGGGCTGGGAGCCGCCGCGCGAGAACCTGCTGATCGGCATGCACGCGCACGTCGCCCGCACCGACGCCGAGGCGCGCGAGACGCTCGGCCGCGGCGAGGACTACTTCTACCGCGTGCTCTCCAGCGCCACCCAGCACGCGAACGAGCTAGTGGTCCACGGCTCCAACTACTACCGGACTGCCGAGGCGCGCGAGCGCCGCATCACCCGTCGCGCCGCCCAGAAGCACCTCAGCATCGACGACCGCATCGAGCAGGGCACGATCCTCTGCGGCTCGCCCGACACGGTCGTACGCCAGATCCAGCACGTCGTGAAGGAGCTGGGCATCGGCATCATCCAGAGCGGCTTCAAGATCGGCTCGATCCCCAACGACAAGGTGGTGGAGAGCATGCGGCTCTTCAGCCGCGAGGTCCTGCCGCACGTCCGCGACCTGTAGGAGGAGAAGCCACATGGCGCAGCAAGAAGAGGGCCGGGTCAGGGCCGGCGACTGCGAGATCGCGTGGCACGCGGCGGGCGATGGCCCCCTGCTGGCCTACCTGCACGGCGCAGGAGGCCTGCGCTGGGGCCGTGCGCTCGACCGCTTCGCCGAGCGTTTCCGCGTGGTCGCCTTCGACATCCCCGGCTTCGGCGGCTCGACGCTGGGGGACAGCGTGCAGAGCATCCCCGACGCCGCCGACGCCTTGGCCGCCGCGATGGAGCAGGTAGCGGACGGCGAGCGCATGCACCTGCTCGGCACGTCGCTGGGCGGCCGCACGGCGGCGTGGCTGGCCGTGCGCCACCCCCAGCGAGTCGACCGGCTGGTGCTGGAGAGCCCGGCCGCCTTCCGCCCGCCCGACGCGCCGCCGCTCAGCGCCTTCCCCCCCGACGAGCTCCGCCGCCGCCTGTACGGCAACCCCGAGCAGGCGCCGCCCACGGACGATCCCGCGGTGCGCCAGCAGCAGTTCCAGACGATGGCGCGGCTCACCAAGGGCGTGGCCTGGGACAGCGACCTGGAGGCGCGGCTGGGCGACATCGAGGCGCCGACGCTCGTGCTGTTTGGCACCCTCGACGGCCTCATCCCGCCCGAGATGGGCCGCCTCTACAAGGAGCGCATCCCGCAGGCGTTCCTCACCTACGTCTACCAGGCGGCCCACGCCATCCAGTGGGACCGCCCCGACAGCTTCGCCGACCTGGTGAGCGACTTCCTGGAGCGCGGCGAGGCCTTTGTCGTCCCCCGCGCCAAGGCCGCCGGATGAGCGCGCCGCCCCTCGTCTTCAGCCTGTTCCACTTGATGGCCTGGCCGTACCTCGATCAGCCGCCGGCCGCCTGGCCGGTGGCCCACCGGCTGTTCGATCCCACACGCGGGCCGCGGCTCTACCGCGAGTACCTCGACCAGCTGGCTCTGGCCGACGAGCTAGGCTTCGACTGGGTCGGCTGCAACGAGCACCACTACACGTCCTATGGGCTGATGGCGAGCCCCACGGTGATCGGCGGCGCGCTGACGCAGCGCACCACGCGCGCGAAGATCGCCATGCTCGGCAGCCTGGTGCCGCTGAACAACCCGGTGCGCGTGGCCGAAGAGTACGCCATGCTCGACGTCATGAGCGGCGGCCGCCTGGTGGCCGGCTTCATCCGGGGGCTGCCGCAAGAGTACATCGCCTACGGCATCGATCCCGACGAGTCCTACGCGCGGCTCGCGGAGGCATGGGACCTCATCCTGCGCGCCTGGCAGGAGCCGGAGCCGTTCGGCTGGGAGGGCAAGCATTACCAGTTCCGCACCGTCTCCATCTGGCCGCGCCCGCTCCAGCAGCCCCACCCGCCGATCTTCATCTCGGGTGGCAGCAGCGACTCCGTGCGCATGGCCGTGCAGCGGCGCGTGGGCATCGGCGTGGCGCTCGCCAGCGCCGAGATCGCCCGCGCGCAGTTCGAGAGCTACCGCGCCCTCGCCCGCGCCGACGGCTGGGAGCCGCCCCGCGACCTGTTCTTCTGGGACCAGGCGGTCCACGTGGCGAAGACCGACGCGGCCGCCCGCGCGGCCTTTCGCGGGCCGACCGACTACTTCTACCGCTACCTGCTGGTGCCCACGCGGCGCGCGAACGAGCTGGTGATCCAGGGCGGCTACTACCACGACCCGGCCGATCGCGAGCGCCGCCTCCAGCGCGTGCGCCAGCGCGAGGCAGTCACGTTAGAGAGCGAGATCGAGCACGGGCGGGTGCTGTGCGGCAGCCCCGACACCGTGATCCAGCAGATCCGCCACTGGGTCCAGTACGTCGGCCACGGCGTCCTGAACTTCCGCTTTCAGGTCGGCACCATGCCTCACGACGAGGTTGTGGCAAGCATGCGCCTGTTCGCGGCCGAGGTACTGCCGCACGTCCGGGATCTGTAACGGACCTTAGTGCCGGGAGTGGTGGCGCTGTCGGTAGCCCCGGCAGCCGTCTGCCACCGCCGCCGTGACGACCAGTGCCCCGGCCGACCCGGCAAAGACCATCAGGTGCAGCGGCAAGCGGTCGTGGAAGCCAGACGCGGCGAGCAGCATGACCATGTAGGCCGCGGCGAGGCACACGGCACCCTCTAGCACGACGAGCACGAACAGCAAGTCGTCTAGCATCGTCCTGGCCGCCCTTTTCTGCGCGGCCCGGGCGCCGCGCTGCCCCTTCTCAGTATACGCCCGCACGTGGCCCGCGATCGCCTGTTCCCTCCAAAATAATGAGGTTCTTAATTATAGCATGTCGGCCAGCCCCCGCCTGCCCATCTGCCGGCTGCCTTGTAACCAATCGCGCGACTTTTTGTGAGCGATTTGTGAGCGCTGCGTACCAGACCGTGATCGATTCTGTGAGCGGCGGCCATTATCCTAGCGCTTGACCGGAACGACCGCCGCTCGACCGGCCGGCGGGCGCGTCTGATCACCGGTCTGCAGCCCCGCGCGTCCACGCGACCGCCAGCCTGCGCGGCCCGCCGGCCGCGCGGCTACTCGGAAGGGCGCCTTTTGCCGCGCCCTGCCGCGGCGTTGCGGCCGTCGCGCGCAATTGACATTGGCGCGCGGTGCCCGGCGACCTCGCGGCAGCAATACCGACGCCCCGCCCGCCCGGCCGCTTGTCGCCCGGCGGGCGGGGCGTCCCGCTGCGCCGCGCCGCGCGCACCGCCCGCGGCCCCGGCGTGCCCAGCCGCCCGGCCCGTCCGGCCCTCCGTCGCTCGCTGCTGGCGCTACTCGCGGTGTCCGCGCGCCTGCGGGCGCGCCTCGCCCCACCACGCCTCGGGCCTATCCCGCGCCCCAGCCCCACGCCAGCGATCGCCTGTCTCCGCGGCGCTCGCGTGCCGCGTGCCGCCTCTGCTAGCATGGGATACCACGCCGGTGGTTACGACCGTCCAGGCCGTCCGAGGTGTTGCCATGTCGATCCGCCGCCACTGGGCCATCGCCATCGTCGCGCTCGCGCTCCTGAACTGTAGCGCACCGGCCGGCGGCATGGCCCCCGCGCCGTCCGCCGCGCCGCCCCCCAGCAGCACCGCCGGGGCCGCCGCCGCGACGCCGGCGGCGCCCGCCCCGGCCGCGCGCGAGCCAGGCAAGCTCGCCATCACCGCGCTGGCGCTGAGCATCAGCCCGGCCGCCGTCGCCGACGAGCTGGGCTACTGGCGCGAGGAGGGCATCGAGCCCGAGCTACCCTACATCGCCGGGGCGGCCCAGCCTGCCCAGGCGCTGGTGGCCGGCGACGTGCAGTTCGTCGCCGGCGCGGGCGCCACGGCCGTCCCGGCGTCGCTCGAAGGCGCCGATCTCGTCGTCATCGCCGTGAGCGTGCCCACCTACCCCTTCACCATTCAGTCGCAGCGCCTCGAGCGCCTGGAGCAGCTGCGCGGCGGCAAGCTCGGGGTCACGCGGCGTGGCGCGGCCAGCGACTTCGCGGCCCGCTACGCGCTGCAGAAGGTGAGGCTCGTGGCCGACCGCGACGTGCCGATCATCCAGATGGGCGGCGAGCCCGAAGCCATCGCCGCCGTCGAGAACGGCGCCGCCGACGCCGCCGTGGTCAGCGAGTTCGGCACCGTCGAGGCACGCCATCGCGGCTTCCACGAGCTTGTCGACATCAGCAAGTCGGGCGCGCCCTACTCGCTCACCGGCCTCGTCACCTCGCGCAAGCTCATCAACGAGCGCCCCGACTTCGTCCGCCGCTTCGTGCGCGGCTGGGTGCGCGGCCTGGCCACCGCCGCCACAAACCCCGACGTCGCCCTGCCGATCATGAAGCGGTTCATCAAAGCCGACGACGACGAGCGCCTCCGCGAGGCCTACGACCTGTTCAGCGCCTACGTCGCCCGCATCCCCTACCCCCAGCCCGAGGGCGTCCAGGCGGTGATCGACACGCTCGCTCAGGACAACCCACGCGCGGCCAACGTCAAGGCCGCCGACTTCATCGACGACCGCTTCATCCGCGAGCTAGACCAGAGCGGCTTCTTCAAGCAGCTCTACGGCGAATAAGCGCCCCGCCTTGCCTCGGCCCGTAGCTTGCGATAGGCTATAAGTATCCTGAGTGGACACGTGTCCACACATGACGCTGGCCCTAGCCGTCAGTGGAGGTCCGGCTCGCATGGCTATCGCGGTCCCTGCGCCGACGCCGGATCTGCGCGCCATCCGACACACGCTGGGCGTCTCACAGGAACGCCTCGCGCGGATGCTCGACGTCAGTGTCCGGACCGTCGAGCGGTGGGAGCACCGAGGGCTTCCCCTCGATTCCAAGGTACGCGAGCGGGTGGCCAAGCTGCAGGAGATCGCCGATCTGGGTCAGGAAGTCTATACTCCCGCTGGTTGGCAGACCTTTCTGGTCACCCCGATGCCGGTGTTCGGGGGACAGACCGCGATTCAGCTCATCGGGGCCGGCAAGGCCGACGTAGTGCTGGCCGCGCTCGCCGCCGACTACGAGGGCCTCGGCTTCTAGGTGCCCCTCGCCGACTGGCTCCACCCCTGGGCCAGCCGCGCCTACCGTCATGTCACGGACGGCGCGCGCTACCACGTCCTCGATCTTCGCTGGGCGGGAAGAGGGCTCGACAATCGTTGGAACGAGGCCGGCGAGCCGACCCTCTACCTCGCCGGCGATCCGCGCGTGGTGATGGCAGAGTTTGCACGGCATTTCGAGTACGACCGCGCTCCCAAGGTCGGCAGCGGCGCGAGGGCTAGGCACCTGTACTCCTTGCACGTGCAAGTCGACCAGATGCTCGACCTCCGTGACCCCAACGTGTGGGCGGACCTCGGTCTGCGCAACGCGTCCCACTGCTTCCTCGAACGTCCCATCTGTCGTGCTACTGCCCGCTACCTTCGCACGGCCACACCTGCTCAGGGCCTGCTTGTACCGTCGGTCGGCCTGCTAGACGACCTGGAACGCTGGGTAGCCGTACTATTCTTGGAACGACTCCCTGCCGACCCCCATCAATTCCTTACCGCCGTGCGGGATGAGGGGCTGATCCCCGGGATCGTCCCGCCGAGCGCTTGCTGATCGCAGGGTGGGGCTCTTACCTGCAACCAGCCGCGCTACCCCGTCGTAAGCCTGGCGCACGGCGAGCGGCATTCGCCGGGCGAATTGGCACCGCCGGTCGCCGGGGGCATGATGGACGCACCACCATCAACCCCGGAGGCAGGCTCGTGACCGACTGGCTGGACTACTTCACCGCGAACCGCGCGCGGCCGCGGCCCACCGCCTGGCACCGCACCGTCGCGCTCGCCCCCCCGCTGCGCGATCCCCTCGTGCGCTCGCTCCAGCGCTTCCAGGTGGGCGAGCAGGGCGCCGGACGCCACCTGCGCCGCGCCGCGCGGGCCAGCGGCGACGCGCGCTACGCCGCCGCCGTCGACCTGTTCCTGGCCGAGGAGCAGGCGCACGCCAAGACGCTGGCCGCCCTGCTCGGGGCGCTCGGCGCGCCGGTGCTCACGCGCCACTGGAGCGATGGCTGTTTCATCTGGCTGCGTCACCGCGCCGGGCTGCACGGCGCCCTGCTCGTGCTCATGGTCGCCGAGATCATCGGCGAGCACGTCTACCGCCTCGTCCACGCCACCGTCCCCGACGCGGCGGTGCGCGCGGCCATGGCCCGCATCCTGGCCGACGAGGCGGCCCACATCGCCTTCCACTGCGACGCGCTGCGCCGCGGCCCGGCCGCCCTGCCGGCGCCGGCACGCCAGGCCGTGCGCTGCGGCTGGCGGCTGCTGTTCCGCGGCGCCTGCCTGGTCGTGCTGCTCGACCAGCGCGCCTTCCTGGCCACCGTCGGCGAGCCGCCCCGCGCCTTCTGGCGGGCGACGGGTCGCCGCTTCGCGCAGGCCGAGGCGCACGTCTTTGGCACCGCGGGGTTGCGGCCGGCGGGCCCGGTGAGTACCATCCAGACACCAGGCGCAACGGACACGCGCCGATGACGACCGGCGGGGGTGAGGGCGGTGGCAAACCTGGAATTTGGCATCTTCGACGCGTTCCCCAAGGAGAGCGAGCAGGAGACCGCCGCCGAGCTCTACGACCGCCACATCGCGCGGGCGCAGCTCGCCGAGCGCGTCGGCTTCGGCTACTACTTCTTCATCGAGCACCAGAACGCGCCCTTCGCCGACATCTCGGCGCCCAACGTCTACCTGGCCGCGCTCGCCCGCGAGACTACCCGCCTGCGCTTCGGCCCCCTGGTCTACCAGATGCCCATGCACCATCCCATCCGCCTCGCCCAGGACGCGGCGATGGTCGATCAGCTCTCGCATGGCCGCCTGGAGTTCGGCATCGGTTACGGCATCCACGAGCACGAGTTCATCCGCTGGAACATCCCCTTCGCCGAGCGCCGCCAGATGGGCGTCGAGATGCTGGAGATCATCCTGAAGGCGTGGACCGAGGACAGCGTCACCTACGAGGGCAAGTACTGGCGCTTCGACGAGGCGCTGCCCCGCCCCAAGCCCTACCAGCAGCCCCACCCGCCGCTCTGGCTAGGGGCGCACAGCACCACGTCGCTGGACTACGCTGCCCAGCACAACCTGCACGTCGCCCAGAACATCGACGTCGACTCCGTGGTGGCCGAAAAGTTCGCCTACTTCCGCGACGCCTGGCAGCGCGCGGGCCACGCCGGCCCCATGCCCAAGACCCTCCTTGCGCGCCACGTCCACGTCGCGCCGACGGACGAGCAGGCGCGCGCGGAGGCCGAGCCGTACCTGCTCAAGGGCTTCTTCGGCGCCGGCGCCGAGGCCATCGCCCGCACGCGTATCGGCTGGGGCAGCGACCAGCGTGGCACGGGCGGCGAGCGCAACCCCGACATCGTGGAGCGCGGCCGCGTCTTCCAGGAAATCGTGAAGTCCTACGACTTCTGGATCGACAACGGTCTGGCGCTAGTGGGCAGCCCGGAGACCGTGATCCGCCGGATCCAGGCCCAGCAGGCGCGCGTGGGCTATGACGTGCTTGCCACCCAGCACCAGCTCCACAACATGCGCTCGGACCAGGTCCACGCCTCGATCCGCCTGTTCGGCGAAGAAGTGCTCCCGGCCTTCCGCTAGAACGCGCCAGGCCCCCCACCCACGAGCGTCGGCCACGCCCCGCAGTTGTCGATCACCGTGAAGGGCAGGATCACCGCCTGGCCCGCTGTCGCGCGGCGCACGGCGAACGTGATCTCCTGTGTCCCCGCCGGCAGGTTCACGGCGAACACGCCCTGTCGCCCCACGAGGTTCGCCGCGCCCGGCAGTGCGGGCGCTACCGATGTGCCGGCGAGCTGCCGCAGGTCGACCAGCGCGTTGCTCCCCGAGCCGTTAGTCCCGAACTGCAGGGCCGCGAGCTGGTTGCTCGGCCCGCAGTCGCTCCCCTCGACCGCCACCGTCACCTGCAAGCTCCCATCGCCGGCGGGCGTGGCCGTCTGGCGCAGCCGCCGTCCGCTCCCATGTGCGGTCGGCGTCGCGGTGGCCGTGCGCGTCGGCGTGCTGGTCGCGGGCGGGGTACGAGTTGCCGTGCTCGTCGGCGTGGCGCTGGGGGTGCCGCTGCTGGTGGGCAGGGGCGTGGGGGAGGGGGTGGGGGTCCCGGTCGGCGTGGGAGATCGCGTGTTGGTCGCGGCGGGGGTCGCGGTCGCGGCCGAGAGCCCGGCGCGGGGGCCGAGATCCGTGTGCTGTCCCCCGAAGGTCGTCGCGGCCGTCCAGTCAATCGCCATGTGATCGCTGGTCTGGTTGGGGAACATCGACCACGCCCAGCCGCCGGCGTAGCCATTCTGGTACCAGTAGTTGAAGCGCCCCAGCGCGTCGACGTCGGCGCCGGCGTAGAACTCGCCGATGACCAGGGGCGCGTCGAGGTTGTAGCGACCCTGGACCTGGGCATACGTCCAGCAGATCGCGCAGTAGTTCCCGCTGGACATGTAGTCGTACCAGTGCGCCTGGTAATAGTCGAGCCCCTGGCCCAGCCACATGGGCAGCCCGTCCAGCATGGCTGAGCCTACCGTGACGTAGGCGCTCGAATTCGTGTGGACAGCCCCAGCCACCGCCCGCACGGTCGCCTGCACCGACGCCTGGTCGATCTTGCCGTTCCAGATGTCCCACTCCGGCTCGTTGAACACTTCCCACGACAGCACGCGGGGGTTGCTGCCGTAGCGGGCAAAGAGCGGGCTGAGCGCGCTCGCTAGGGCGGCGCGCTGGGTCGCGTCGGTGAGCCAGGTGGAGGGCACGGCCGTCGGCGCCGAAAAGAGCACGAAATCATAGTACAGGTCATAGGTCTGAGCGAGCGCCAGCGCGGCATCGAAATCCGCGTAGACCGCCGGGCTCACCCCGGTGGGCGCCCCGCTGCCGTCGCGCGTGACCTGCCAGGGACTCCCCTCGAACACCCACCACCGGATCACGTGCATGTTGGCCGCCTGGGCCTGCGCGAACGCCGGCGCGAGCGCCGCCTGCACGGCGCTCGCGCTCACGCCGCTGCCCGTCCCGCAGCCAAAATCACAGCTCCAGTTGTACCAGGGCACGTTCGCGCCGTGAAGATACCAGGCGCTGCCTTGCCACGGGATTCGATTGCCCGGCGCCAGCGCGCGGGCAGCGGGCGGGATGGTCAGAGAGCCGAGCAGCCACGCGAGCGCCAGCCCGGTGACCACCGCGAGAGACAATGGGCGTGCTGAGGAAGAACCGGTCCCGGACCTGCCACGGGCACCGCGCGTCGCCTCGTCCACGCGGCGAGCCTCCCGACAAGGATGTGTCCACCAAGCCGCTGGCGTCTCGCCCACCGAGACAATGCCATTAGCAGACTAGCAGATACCATCGCCCTTGCCGAACGGCTGTCGGTAAAGACCCGGTGACGACTGATACCGAATCCGGCGCTGGGGTTTGCTTACTTCCTCTGCCCCTCGGAGAGGGGCGGCGGGAGGGCCGGTCCCTCCCCCGCTCTCGGAGAGGACCGGGGGGAGGGCACACGCCGCCCGGCCAACCACGGGCCGGATCGGGTCTATCCTTCTGCTCCGAGCGCCCCGGATCACGCGTGGGCTGGCGGAGATGCGCTAGCAGGCCGCTCCGGCGGCGCCGCCCGCGCCGCGCGAGAGCCTTGGGCGGTCTAGCGCGTCGACGACGCGGCGGGCATGTTCCGCGGCAGCGGGCGGCCGGCCAGAAAGCCGCCGTCCACGTGCAACACCTCGCCCGTCACCCACGCGGCGTCGTCCGAGGCTAGGTAGGCGATCGCTCGCGCGATGTCGTCCGCGCGCCCCAGCCGGTCGAGCGGGATCATCTGCAGGAACGCGTTCTGGTACTCCGCCGTCGAGCCCTGCTCGGGGCCGGGCACCAGGCCGGGCGCCACGGCGTTCACGCGGATGCCGTACTGGCCCAGCTCCAGCGCCATCACCTTCACCACCATCACTACGCCCGCCTTCGACGCGCAGTGCGACACCCCGTTCATGCGCGCCGACTCGGCGGCCGTCGAGGCCAGGCAGACGATCGCGCCCCCGTGGCCCTGCGCCACCATCGCCCGCGCGGCCGCCTGGCACACCAGGAACGTGCCCTTTAGGTTCGTGTCCAGTTCCAGGTCCCAGGCCGCCTCGTCCATCTCCAGCACGGGCGCGAAGCTGCCCTCGCCCGCGCTGTTCACCACCACGTCCAGGCGACCCAGCGTGCCCACCGTCCGCTCGACCATCGCCGTCACCGCCGCCCGGTCCCGCACGTCGGCCGGCACCGCGATCGCGCGCTTGCCCTCGGCGGCGAGTCCGTCCGCGGCCGCCTGCGCGCGCTCCGCCCGCACGTCGTTGATCGCGACCGCGGCGCCCAGGCTGGCCAGCAGCCGCGCGGTCGTCAAGCCGATGTGCTGCCCCCCGCCGGTGACGAGGGCCACCTTCCCGCTGAAATCCATCGCCGTCCGTCCTCCCACCTACGCTACGTTGCCGCGTCCGCGCTCGGGCTCCCCGGCTCGGGCGCGGGGCGAGGCACGTTCGTCGGCCACAGGCCCGCCCGGCGGCGGTGGCAGGTCAGGTAGGCGAAGCGCTCGCCCCCGGCCGCGATCGCTCGGCGCGCGCCCTTCGGGATCACGACCGCCCGGCCGGCCGCAATCTCCAGCGACTGGCCATCCACCCGCACCGCGCCCGCGCCCGCCACCCCCACCAGCAGCACGTCCACCTCGGCGTTCACGCTCTCGCCGAGCTGCTGCCCCGCGTCGAGCGCCATCAGGTTCACGTTCAGATCGGCGCTCTGCCGGGTCCAGAGGGGGCCGCGCTCCTCACTACCCTGCGCCAGCGCCAGCAGATCGACGACCGCCACCAGCTCCACGCGCTCGTCCACGCTGTCTTGCTCCTCACGGTAGCGGGCCAGCCGCCCCGCGTCGCCCGCCGCCGCACTCTACCACGCGCACTGTTGCCGTGCCACGCGGGACGAACGGGATCCTGCTGTAACGTTCCTCGCCCGGGCGCGTTCTCCCCTACGACGGCGGGCACCGCCGGCGGCGCCGCGGCCCGCCGGCGCCCGCCCTGATGCCGCCGAGGCGACAACCGCCTCGGCGAGTAGGGAGGAGCACGTGAGCAAGCGGACCTGGGCGCTCATCACGCTGAGCCAGACCACCTTGTTGGCGCTGGGCCTGGCGTTCGTCACGGCGCGCGGCGGAGCCGCCGCCCCAAGCCCCGCGCCGGCGCCCGCCGACCGCCCGGCCAGTGTCGCGGCGCAGGAGGCCCCGCCGCCCGACTTCGTGCCGACCATCACCCGGGCGGAGGCCCGGGCGATCATCGACGCGGCGATCCCGAAGGCGCAGGAGCTGCACGGCACGATGACCGTGGTCGTCCTCGACGCCGGCGGCAACCTCGTTTCGCTGGACCGCATGGACGGTCGCGGTCCCACCTGGGACACGTTCGCCATCGGCAAGGCGATGGGTGCGCTCAGCAGCCGTCGCCCCACCCGCGACTTCCCCCAGCTCATGAACGATCGGCCCGACCGCTACTTCGGCACCCTGGCGACGTTGGGCCGCGAGGTCTACATGGTGAACGGTGGCCAGCCGCTCGTGGTGGACGGGCACATCGTCGGCGCCGTCGGCGTCGCCGGCCTGGGGCCGGGCGAGGACGACATGGCCGCTGAGGCGGGCATTGCCGCCTGGCAGGCTATGCGTCCGACCGTGCGCCGCTAAGCGCCCGGCCAGGGATGATACATATGGTTCGCTTCGCCGAACAGATACACTAACCTGGGCCGGCAGCTTAGGCGCGAGTCGCCCGCCGGGCGCGGTCGGTGGGGGCGGTCCAGCCGCGGGGGCTGCGCCGGCGGCCGCGTCCGGGGGCCAGCCCCGGCCTCAAGAGCGCGCCCTCTCGCGGGCTACCGCGGCTCGACGGGCGGCGCGCAGGCGGCGAGCGTCGCCGCGTCGGTCGTCGTCCGCGCCCGCCCCTTCTCGCCCGTCAGCGCCTGGCTGTAGAACGCCAGGTAGTCGGCCACGTGGGCCGTCCAGTACTCGCTCTCGTGGTCGCCCTCCCAGACCTGCCAGGTGTGCGATACACCCCGCTTGTCCAGCGTGTCGTGTAGCAGCTCGATCCGCGGCAGCCAGGGGTCGGCGCCGCCCGCGTCGAGCCAGATGTCGATCGCGTCCAGTCCGTCGTCGCGGCGCGCGAGCGTGATCGGGTCCACCTTGGCGAAGGTCTCCCGGTCGGCGAAGTAGTAGGGCGCCTCCGCGCGCGGGCGCAGCGTCGGGCTGTGCGCCCCCGCTACGCCGAACACGTCCGGGTGGTTGAACGCCAGCTGCAGCGCCCCGTGCCCGCCCATCGACAGCCCGCCCACCGCCCGGCTGGCCCGGTCGGGCAAGGTACGGTATGTCGCGTCCACGTAGTGGACCAGGTCCTCGGCGATTGCGTCACCCCAGCGCGGTCCATCCGCGTGGTTCAGCCAGTACCCCTCGTCGCCCTGTGGCAGCACAATGATGAGCGCCTGAATCCGGCCCGCGCCCAGCAGGCAGGCGGCTGTCGTGTCCACGCCGTAGCCCAGCCACTCGCGGTTGTCGCCGCCGATACCGTGCAGCAGGTACAGGACCGGATAGCGGTGGGCGCTGTCGGCATCGTAGTCGGGGGGCAGCCAGACCAGATAGGAGAGGTCCTGGCCCAGCGCCGGGCTGTAGAACGCCACGTCCAGCACCGAGTCCGCCTCGGGCACCGAGTCCGCCTCGGGCGCTGCCCCGGCCGCGGCCTCGGCGGCCGGATCGAGTGCGTCGCCGTCGGGCTCGGCGTGGAGACCGCAGCCAGCCAGCGCCGCGACGAGCAGCAGGATACCGAGAAGATACCCGCCTGCTCGGATGCCTGCCCTGCCCATGCCCACCGGCTCGTGTCGCTGCTGCCCGCGCTCGCCCGAATGATACGCGCTCGGCCGCCCCCTCGGCCAATACCACGCCGCCCCGTTGTGGCGGCCGCGCGGGCTATGCTATCCCTACCTTGAGCGTGGACGGAGGCAAGCAATGCAGGTGCGGCTGCGCTTCTTCGCGGCGGCGCGCGAGGCGATGGGGCAGACGGCCACCACCCTGGACCTCCCCGATGGCAGCACCGTGGGCGACCTGCGCGCGCGCCTGCGCGCCGAGCATCCCGCCTTCGCCGCGCTGCCGCCCGACATGATGGTCAGCGTGAACCTGGAGTACCGCACGCCCGACTACCGACTGAGCGATGGCGACGAGGTCGCCTTCATCCCGCCGGTCAGCGGCGGCGCGGCTGGCGCCCGGCGCCGCGAGGACGAAGCATGTTCGAGATCACCGACGCGGTCCTGACGGCCGATAGCGTCGCCGACGCCGTGCGCACGCCCGACTGCGGCGGCGTCGTCGTCTTCCTGGGCACCGTGCGCAGCCCCTCGCGCGGCCGCGAGGTCCGCTACCTCGAGTACGAGGCCTACCCCGAGATGGCGATCCCCAAGCTCCGCGAGATCGCGGCCGAGATCGCCGAGCGCTGGGGCCTCACCCGCGTCGCCATCCGCCATCGCGTCGGCCGGCTCGCGGTCGGCGAGGTCTCGGTGGCCATCGCGGTCGCCGCGCCCCATCGCCACGCCGCCTTCGAGGCCTGCGAGCACGCCATCGTGCGCCTCAAGCAGATCGTCCCCATCTGGAAGAAAGAGGTCTGGGCCGACGGCGAGGAGTGGATCGGCTGGGACTCGCAGTTCCCCCGCGACGCCGAGCAGCCCACTCCCGCCTCCTAGCCCCCGCTCCGTCTCCCCGACGCCGCCCGCGGCGTGTGGCGCGGAATACTGCCAGCGCCACTGCCCCCGTCCCGGCGCTGGAGCCACCGGGAGGGCCGGCGCCGCGGGGGCTTGGGGCGCGGCATACTGCCAGCGCCACTGGCCGCCGCCCCAACGCCGCCCGCCGCCACGTTGGACGCCCGCGCGGTCGTCGCCGGCGGCCGCCCGCGCTCCCTACCACCCAAACAGGGCCCGCAACAACCGCCGCGCGTACAGCAGCGCTAGCTCCTCCTCGTCGCGCGGCCGGTGCGAGGCGGCGCCGCTCCAGCTCCCCCGGCCGTACGCCCGCCAGCCTGTGCGGCCGCCGCTCAGGTCCACGTGCGCGCCGCGAACGACAGCGCCCGCCGCCGGCGGGCGCGACGCACGCCACCCGCCACCTGGCGCGTCCACGGGGACCCGCACGCGCCGCTCGCGCAGGTACCGCGCCCGGCGCGAGGGATCGCTCAGCACCTCGTACGCCGCGTTCAGCTCCTTCAGGCGCTGCTCGGCGTCGTCCCGCTCGGGGTGCAGGTCCGGGTGGTAGCGACGCGCCAGGCGGCGGTAGGCCCCGCGGATCTCCGCCTCGCTCGCGTCCGGACCGATCTCTAGGATCGCAAAATAGTCCCGCGGCACCATCACTTCCCTGCCCCATCTTTCGAGCCGGCCCGCGGGCCGGTTATCGCCTCCCTGCACGCCGAGTGCCACCGCCTCACGGCAGCCCGCCCGGCGACGACGCGAGCAACGCGGCACGCTGGCGGGCGGCGATGCGGATCAGCGCGCGCGCGTCGCGCCGCACCAGCCGCAGCGCGTCCGCCACGGGGAAGTAGGCGACCTCCGCGATCTCCGCGTTCGGCCGGAAGGCGCCGCTCTGCCAGTAGCAAGTGAAGCCTACCACCACCCGGCGCGGCGCCCCCAGCGTGGTCCAGGCGACCGGCGCCCCGATCTCGACCGTGGCGCCCAGCTCCTCGGCCAGCTCGCGCGCCAGGCCGGCCGCCGGCGACTCGACGCCGTGCAGGCAGCCGCCCAGCAGGCTCCAGCCGGGCGGCGGCAGGTACGTGTGCCGCCCGAGCAGCAGCCGCCCCTCGTCATCCCAGATCAGCGCCGCCACCGCCACCAGATAGTGCGTGTTGCTCCGCCACAGGATCGCCGCCCGCAGCCAGCCCGGCAGTGGCAACACCCGCCAAAGCTGCAGCAGTGGGGGCAGCAGCCAGTCCGTCGGCCGCGCCCGCGGGGCCATCCGCGCCATGCCGTCGCTCCGTCGCTCGGCCACGTGGCCGGCCTCACCCCGATGATACCTGGCCCGGCGGCGTGCCTGAAGCCCCCCGTTCCGTGACTCTGCGCTTGAAAGATTCACCCTTCGGGTGAATCTTTCAAACCAGGATCCACGGATTTGGGAAGCCTATACGACGTTGACAGCGGCCGGGCGCTGGGGTACGCTCGGGGCTGGGCGTCCGGCCGGCAGCACCGCCAGGCGCCCCCACCGCTCGGCCGGACCGGCGCCGCGCGCCGTGGCCGCCAGGAGCAGCTAGGAGGCCGCCCATGCGCGCTCGCTTCGGGTCCGCCACGCTCATCGCCCTGCTCGCGGCGTGTCTGGCGCTCGCCAGCGCCTGCCAGCCGTCTGGCCCGCGCCCCCAATCCAGCGGGCGCGTCGTCGCCACTATCGTCCTCCCCGGCGTCATGGTCGAGTCGATGAACCCCTACGCCCACTCCACCACGCAGATCTACCCCACCTGGAAGCACGTCATCGAGCCGCTGGTCGAGTGGGACTGGAACAAGAAAGAGATCGTCGGCGTGCTCGCCGAGTCGTGGACGACGCCCGACCCGAACACCTGGCTGTTCAAGCTGCGCCAGGGCGTGAAGTTCCACGACGGCGGCGACTTCACCTCCGCCGACGTGGTCCATTCCCTCAACCGCATCCAGACCGACCCCGACAGCAAGCAGGGCAGCAGCATCGCCGGCATCGACGCCGTCGAGGCCGTCGATCCCTACACCGTGCGCATCCACACCAAGACCCCCGACGCGGCGCTCCCCTTCCGCCTGTCGCAGCGCTTCATCACCAGCAAGGCCGTCTACGACCGCCTGGGCGCCGCCGAGGCCGACAAGCTCGCCATCGGCACCGGGCCGTACCAGTTCAAGGAGTGGGTGCCCGGCCAGCGCTTCGTGCTGGAGAAGAGCCCCACCTACCAGGGCCCCCGCCAGACCGCCGTCGACGAGGTCGTGTTCCGCAACATCCCCGAGGCCGAGGCGGCGATCACGGCCCTGCTCAACGGCGAGGTCGACCAGATCGTCAACATCCCGCCCGAGAGCGTGGACCGCATCACCGGCAACGCCCACCGCGAGACCGTCCGCACCGTGAACATCATGTTCCTCGGCATGCACGCCGCGGTCCCCCAGTTCCGCAACAAGCTGGTGCGCCAGGCCGTCACCTACGCCATCGACAAGGAGGCGCTGACCAAGGGCGTGCTCAAGGGCATGGCCGACCCGATGGACGCGCCCATCGGCCCCGACCAGTACGGCTACAGCCCCGACTTGCAGCCCAAGTATACCTATGACCCGGCGAAGGCCAAGCAGCTCCTCGCCCAGGCCGGCTATCCCGACGGCTTCGACGTCGATTTCGTCGTGCCCGTCGGCCAGTACAACAAGCTCAAGGAGCTGGCCGAGGCCATCGCCAGCATGCTCGGCAACGTCGGCATCCGCGCCCACATCCAGACGCAGGACCAGAACACCGGCTTCGCCGCCATCCAGCAGGGCAAGGCGCCCCTCTACATCTTCGGGCGCGGCAGCGTCATCGACCCCGACGAGTACCTCGACCAATACTTCCACACCGGCGTCACCAAGCGGCTAGAATACTCGAACCCCGAGGTCGACGCCGCGCTCGAAGCCGAGCGCGCGGCATTCGACCCCAACCAGCGAGTGGCCCTGCTGCGCAAGGCGATGTCCCTGCTCATGGACGAGGCCCCGGCCGTCTGGCTGTTCCAGTACCAGGGCATCGAGGGCGTGAGCAACCGCTTCGACTACACGCCCAACCCCGGCGAGGACGTGTACGCCTGGGACCTCAAGCCGCGCGGCCGCTAGCCCCCCGCAGCTTGGGCCTGGCGGCATCCCGTCCGGATTCCCGAGAAGACAGGAGACCTGACATGCGGAGCATCCCCCTGCCCTGGCGCAGCCGCGGGCTCGCGCTCGGGCTGATCGCGAGCCTGCTGGCCGCCGCCTGCGCCGCGCCGGCCGCGCCCGCCCAGCCGGCGGCGCCCGCCGCGCCGGCGGCCGCCCCGGCCCCGGGCAACGCTACTCAGCCGGCCGCCGCCGCGCCGGCCCAGCCCGCCGGCGCGGCCGCCCACGTGCGCGTGGCCACGATCGGCTCGCTCTCCGACTCCGGCCTGTTCATCGCGCTCGAGCGCGGCTACTGGCAGGAGCAGGGCCTGAACGTCGAGCTGGTCCCGTTCGACAACATCGGCCTGATGGTCCCGGCGATGGGCACCGGCCAGGTCGAGGTGGGCGCCGGCTCGACCGCGCCGGGGCTGTTCAACGCCGTCCGCCGCGACGTCCCCCTCAAGATCGTCGCCGACAAGGGCAACGCCGCCCCGGGCTTCGGCTTCAGCGCGCTCGTTCTCCGCAAGGACCTCGCCGACAGCGGCGCCATCCGCGACTTCCCCGACCTGCGCGGCAAGACCGTCGCCGTGGTGGGCCTCTACCAGTCGGCCCACGCCTCGCTGCACCACGGCCTCGTCCAGGCCGGCGTGCCCGATAGCGAGGTGAACACCGTCGAGATGCCCTTCCCCGACATCATGGCCGCGCTCGGCAACCGCAGCATCGACGTGGGCTCGCTCATCGAGCCGTTCGTCGCCGCGGCCGTCGGCAACGGCGTCGGCGTGCGCTGGAAGGGCACCGACGAGACCTATCCGAATTACCAGATCGCCATGCTGCTCTACGCCCCTCACTTCGCCGCGCCGGCCCAGCGCTCGGCCGCCGAGCGCTTCATGATCGGCTACCTCAAGGGCGTGCGCGACTACAACGACGCCTTCGTCAAGAACCAGGGCCGCGACGCGGTCATCGACATCCTCATCAAGCACACCCCCGTCAAGAACCGCGCCCAGTACGACGCGATGGTCCCCGCCGGCCTGCGGCCCGACGGCCGCGTGAACGTCGAGACCATCAAGGCCGACCAGGACTGGTACTACGCCGCCGGCCAGCAGACCGAGAAGGTCGACGTGGACGCCATCGTGGACAACAGCTACGTCGACAACGCCGTGCGCGTCCTCGGCCCCTACAACGCCGGCACCTGACCACCTGGCCGCTACTCTTGACAGCCGCCGCCGCGACGCGTACCGTAGCAGCCGGACGGACCGAACGCGGAGCGGACAGCGCGGGAGGCGCTCATGGCTGGCGGCGCGCGGCGGGTGGCTTGCGGGCTGGCGCTCCTGGCGCTCGCGCTGGCCCTCGCCTGCGGGCCGTCCACCGGCGCGGGCGACGCCGGCCCGGCCGTCGCGCCGGGCAGCAGCCAGGCGGCCGCCGCGAGCGCCGCCCAGCCCGCCGGCAGCGCCCCGGCCACCGCCGCCCCAGCCGCCGAGCGGCTACGCGTGGCCTGGGTGTCGCCCTCCGGCGGCTACCTGCCCCTCTGGGTCGCCCAGGACGAGGGCATCTTCCGCCAGCGCGGCCTCGACGCCGAGCTAACCTTCACCAGCGGCGCCCAGGCCGTGCAGGCGCTGCTCGCCGGCGAGGTCGACGTGGCCTACACCGACGGCGCGGCCGTCGTCCGCGCCGGCCTCGCGGGCGGCGACACCGTGATCCTCGGCTCCACCACCAACACTTTCCCCTTCAAGCTCATCGCCAAGCCCTCCCTGCACCGCGTCGAGGATTTGAAGGGCCTCAAGCTGGGCATCACCCGCGCCGGCACCACGACCGACTTCGCCGCCCGCTACATGCTGCGCCAGGTCGGGCTCGCGCCCGACGCCGACGTGGCGCTCATCCAGGCCGGCGGCACCCCGGAGATGCTCGACGCGATCGTCGCCGGCGGGCTCGACGCCGGGCTCATGAGCGAGCCCTACGCGATCCTCGCGGTCCGCCAGGGCTACCCGCAGCTCCTCGACCTCAGCACGCTGGGCGTGGAGTACCCGGTGACCTCCATCGGCGTCCTGCGCCCCCTCGTGGACGCGCACCCGGCCGCCCTGGCCGCCTTCGTCGGCGGCCTCACCGACGCGATCGCCTGGATTCGCGGCCACCGCGCCGAGTCCATCGAAGTGCTCAGCCGCTTCACCCAGACCGACGACCAGCAGACGCTGAGCGATACCTACGACGAGTACGTGCCGCGCTACCCCCGCGCGCCGCACGCCACGGTTGCCAGCGTCGTCACCATTCTGGACGCCATCCGCGACGTCGAGCCGCGCGCCGCCACCGCCAACCCGGCCGACTTCGTGGACGACCGCTTCGTCCGCGAGCTGGACGATAGCGGCTACATCAAGCGCTTATATGGAGAGTGATCCGGTCCCGGGGTCAACGGACGCCCCCTCTGCGGGGTCCAGGGGTGTCCCCTGGCAGGGAGCTTGGGCGCATTTCCCCCCGGCCGTCTCCCCGGGGTCCAGGGGTATCCGCTGGCGGGGGGCGGGTTCCGACCACTCCCTCTCCCCGGGGGTCCAGGGGTGCCCCCTGGCAGGGGGCGTGGGGGGTGTCCCCCCAGCTTCCCTGATCTCTCTATCCCCGGGGGTATGGGGGTGCCCCCCACTTGCCATTTGGCAAAGGAGCAAGGCCATGCCAGTCATCGACGCCGATGCCCACGTGATCGAGAACGAGGCCACCTGGGACTACATGACCGCGGCCGAGCGCGAGTTCCGCCCCCAAGTAACCGTCGCGCCCGGGCCGAGCGGCGCCGACATCGAGTGGTGGGTCGTGGACGGCCGCCGGCGCGGCAAGCAGACCAACATCGGCCTCGACACGCCCGAGGCCTCCCGGGAGATGCGCAACGTCGCCCTCCGCCTCCAGCACATGGACGCCCTCGGCGTCGATGTCCAGGTGCTCTACCCCAGCATCTTCCTCAGCCCGCTCACCAGCCGGCCCGAGGTCGAGCTGGCCCTGTGCCGCAGCTACAACCGCTGGATGGCCGACATCTGGGCGCACGGCAAGGGGCGGCTGCGCTGGGCCGCCGTCCTGCCGCTCATGACGATGGACGCGGCGCTCGCCGAGCTGGACCGGGCGCGCGAGCAGGGCGCCTGCGCGGTGTTCATCCGCGGCCTGGAGGGCGAGCGGCGGCTCACCGACCCCTACTTCTTCCCCCTCTACGAGCGCGCCAGCGACCTCGACGTGCCCGTCTGCGTCCACTCCGCCACCGGCAACTTCGCCCAGTTCGACCTCTACGAGGGCGATAGCGGCTTCGCGCGCTTCAAGCTGCCGAACGTGGCCGCCTTCCACGCGCTGCTCTTCCACGGCATCCCCAGCCGCTTCCCCAAGCTGCGCTTCGGCTTCATCGAAATCGCGGCCCAGTGGGTGCCCTACGCCCTCCACGACCTCGGCCGCCGCCTGGAGCGCCGCGGCGATCCGCTGCCGCCCAACCCGCTGCGCGAGAACCGCATCTGGGTCGCCTGCCAGACCGACGACGACCTGCCCTACGTGCTCCAGTACGCCGGCGAGGACAATCTGGTCATCGGCTCGGACTACGGCCACGCCGACACCGCGACGGAGATCGAGGCGCTGCGCCGCCTGAAGGAAAGCGCCCCGATCAGCCCCGCCGTCATCGACAAGATCCTCGACGACAACGCCCGCGCCCTCTACGGCCTGTAAGCCCGCCGCCTCCCGCCGAACCGCCGGCATCATACCCTCCGGGACCGCGAGCCGCTCGATGCCTTGGCCGTCCGGCCCTGGCGGCGGTAGACTCGGGCGGGCGGGCGCGGCGGGAGGCGGCGTGGCGAAGGACACGGCGGGGCGGCGGGGGCGGGCGCTCGACCGCTCGTTCGCGGCGCTGCATACCCGCAACTACCGCCTCTTCTTCGTCGGCCAGCTCATCTCGCAGAGCGGCACCTGGATGCAGCGCATGGCCCAGGCCTGGCTGGTGCTCGACCTCACCGGCTCGCCGCTCGCGCTCGGCACCGTCACCGCCCTGCAGTTCGTCCCCATCCTCGCGCTCACGCTCGTCGGCGGCGTGATCGCCGACCGCATGCCCAAGCGCGACTTCCTGCTCGTCAGCCAGGCCGTGCGCATGCTCCAGGCGCTCGCCCTGTGGGGCCTGGTCGCCCTCGGGCGCATCGAGCTGTGGCACGTCTACGCGCTCACCCTCGTCTACGGCGTCGCCGTGGCGCTGGAGCAGCCGGCCCGGCGCGCGTTCCCCTCCGAGCTAGTGCCCCGCGACCAGGTAGGCAGCGCCATCGCCATGAACTCGGCGCTGAACAACGGCGCGCGCGTGATCGGCCCCGCGCTCGGCGGCGTGGCCATCGCGGCCGTCGGCGTCTCCGATTGCTTCCTGCTGAACGCCATTAGCTACGTCGCCGTGCTCGTCGCCCTCTGGCTGATGCGCCCCGAGGAATTCTTTACGGCCAGCGGTCCGCTGCACGGCAGCGTCGCGCAGCAAGTCGGCGAGGGCTTGCGCTACTCCTGGCGCACCCCCGAGATCGCTTTCACGCTGCTGCTCGTCTGCGCGCTGGGCACCTTCGGCTACAACTTCAACGTGATCCTGCCGCTCCTCGCCCGCTACACGCTCGACTCCGGCGCCACCGGCTTCGGCGGCCTCAACTCGGCGCTCGGGCTGGGCTCCGTGCTGGGCGCCGTGGTCGTCGCCGCCCAGGCCGGCACCTCCCGCCGCTGGGTCGTCGGCGCGGGCACCCTCTTCGCCCTCGGCATGGGCCTGCTGGCCGTCGCGCCCACCTACGCGCTGATGCTCGCGCTGCTCTTCCTCCAGGGCATGGCCAGCGTCGCCTTCTCCGCGGGCGCCAACACCCACGTCCAGCTGCTCGCGCCCGACCCGCTGCGCGGCCGAGTCCTCGCGCTCTACGGCCTGCTCTTCACCGGTACCACGCCCCTCGGCGCCACCCTCACCGGCGCCGTGGCCGCCCGCTGGGACGTGCGCGCCGCCCTCGCCGTCGACGGCGCCTGCTGCCTCCTCGGCATCGCCCTCGGCCTCGTCTACCTGCGCGTCATCGCTAGCCGCGCGTCCAAGCCGTCCGGTGATCGGCCGGTCCCGGTGTAGCGCCGATAGGCCACGCACCCTGTATCATGTTGGCACCAGCACCACCCCGAGCGCGCTCGACTCTCTGGAGGATCCGTGCCAGACTCGCCCGCTGCCCCGCGGCCTGTCGAGCCGCTGCGCGACCGCCCGCTACTGCCCAAGGATTACGGCGTGCCCGAAACCGAGGAGGGCATGTTGCCCTGGAGCTGGGCCGTCGAGCGGCTGGAAGCCGCGCGCAACTACTGGTTCAGCACCACGCGCCCCGACGGGCGGCCGCACGCGATGCCCGCCTGGGCCGTCTGGCTCGACGGCGCGCTCTATTTCGAGGGCAGCCCGGCCACCCGCCGCGCCCGCAACCTCGCCACGAACCCGGCCCTGACGGTCCACCTGGAGAGCGGCGACGACGTGGTCATCCTGGAGGGCGAGAGCCAGGCGGCGAGCCCTCCCGAGCGGGCGCTCGCCGAGCGGCTAGCCGCGGCCTTCACGGCGAAGTACGCTGCCTCCCACGACTACCGGCCGCCGCCCGAGCAGTGGGACAATGGCGGCCTCTGGGTGCTCCGGCCGCGCGTCGCCTTCGCCTGGAACACCTTCCCGACCAGCATGACGCGCTGGCGGTTCCCCCAGCCCTCACCGCCGCCTGCGCGGTGAGCAGCGCCACCGGGCAGGACCAGCCGGTGGCAGCGGTAGGGGGTCTAGTAGGGGCAGATCTCGCGCCCGCTCGCGGCCTCGCCCACCGCCGCCCCGGCATCGGCCGCCGGCTGAGCCGGGCTGCGCGCTGCCGCTAGCTGAACAGCTCCCGCACGCGGAGCGTCCAGCCCGGCACCACGTCCTCGCCGGCCAGCAAGTCCTCCCCGGCCAGCGTCCGCGTCGGCTGACCCGGCCGGTGGACCGCCACCGTCTGCCGCCGTGGGTTCACGACGAACACGAGCCGCGCGCCGTGCTCCAGCCACTCGGCGATCTTCTCGTCCACCTCGGTGTACAGGTCGTTCGGGGAGATGACCTCGACCACCAGATCGGGCGCGCCGGGCCAGTAGCCCGTCACCCGGCCCGCGGCCTCCACCCGCTCACGCCGCACGAACGCTACGTCCGGCGCACGCACCGTGTCGGGGTCCGTCGTCAGCCGAAAGCCAGGATCGCCCGTAAGTACCTTGCCAAGCCCTTGAGCCCTCACGTGGGAAGCCAGCGACCACGCAAACACCAGCGTCAGATCGCTGTGCTCGAAGCCTGCTGGGGGCATCGTGCGCAACTCTCCGCGGACCAGCTCGTAGCGCCGGCCGTCGCGCGGCAACCGCTCCAGCTCCGCGGCCGTCATCAGCTTGGGCTCGACTGCCATGCCTGTGCTCCTGCCTTGCGGACCCACCGCCTGCCCGTGTCCGAGGGAATTGTAGCGCCCCGACGCGCCCGGCCCGAGCGGCTACGGGTTGATGAGCGCGTTCGTCCGGTTGACGACGAACGCCTCGCGCCGCTCCAGGAAGTCGCTCACCACGCTGGCGAACGCCTCCGGCCGGTCGGCGTCCAGGCCGTGACCCGCGTCGTACACCAGCACGTAGTGGCAGTTCGGCAGCTTCTCGCGGTAGGCGCGGCCCATCTCGGCCGGGATCATGAGGTCCTCGGTGCCGAACAGGACGAGCGTCGGCACCGGCATGTCGCCCATCCGCCGCTCCAGTTCCACGTCGGGCCGCGGCCCCGAGACGCGCTGTAGCAGCGCCTCCTGCTTCGCCAGGATCGCCGGGTCAGGGCGGGGCAGCGGCGGCACGCGCTCGGGGTGGTGGTACAGCAGGTTCGCCCGGCTCTCGGGCGCCGCCTGTCGCACGTGGTTCGCCGGCACGATCGCCGCCGGCGCCGCCAGCACCAGGGCCTGCAAGCGCTCCGGCTCCTGCACCGCCCACCAGATGGCGACGCGCCCGCCGAACGAGTGCCCCAGCAGGTTGTACCGCCCCAGGTCCAGCGCGTCGGCCGCCCGCGCCATCGTGCGCGCGATGTCCGGGATCGACTGCGACCGCTCGTTCACCGGCGACTGGCCAAATCCGGGCACCTCGAACAGGATGACCCGGTACTGCCGGGCCAGCAGGTCCTGCGCCGGCGACCGCCGCAGCCCGCCCGCGCCGTGCAGCCAGACCAGTGGCTCGCCGCGCCCCGCTTCCAGGTACCGAATGCGGAATCCGTCCGCCTCGACGTAACGCTCTTCGAAGGCGGCGTCCATCACGGCTGCCGCGCCCTGCGGTTGCTGTTCCACTGTGCCCCTGTCCTCGTTCATCTCAGAGTTCCCGCATGCGCGGCAGCACCTTCGTCGCGAACAGCTCCATCGAGCGGTGCGTCTTGCCGCCCGGCAGGCCCTGGAAGTTCAGCTCCAGAATCCCCGCGCCCAGCTCGTCGTGGATCCAGCGCACTCGCTCGAACACCGTCTCCGGACTGCCGACCATGATCTGCCCGACCTCGACGCGCTTCTGCAGCTCGTGGCCCTCGTGCCGCGCCCGCTGTGTCTCGACGTCGCGGCCGTAGTAGCCCGCGCTCGCCGCCGCCTCGTCCACTGCCTTGTTGCTCGTGCTGAACGCGATCCGCCGCTGCGCCGCGCCGGCCTCGTACAGGTCCTGGTACGCCTGCTCGTCCGTCTCGGCCACGTGGACGCCCAGCCGGTACATCACGTGGTCCGGCGTCGGCTCCCACCCCTGCTTCTGGCACTGCTCGCGGTAGTACCGCGCCGCCTGGCTGGCGAACGGCACCGTCGTGAACGCGAACCCGATGTGCAGGCGGTACTTGGCGGCCAGGTCCCCCGACTCCGGGCTGGAGCCGGAGATGTAGATCGGGGGGTGCGGCGACTGCGCCGGCTTCGGCCAGATCGAGACCGCGCGGTACTCGTAGTACCGCCCCGCCCAGCCAAACACCTCCGGCTCCGTCCAGGTCTTGATGATCAGCCGGATCGCTTCCTCGAACCGGTCCCGCGACTCCGCCGGGTTCACGTTGTACGTCACGTACTCGTTCGACGTGCCGCGCAGCATCCCCGCCACCACGCGGCCGCCCGTCATGTTGTCCAGCATGGCGAACTCTTCGGCCACGCGCACCGGGTTCAGAATCGGCACCGTCGGCCCGAGCACCGCCACCTTCGCGCGCTTCACCCGCTGCGTGATGGCCCCGGCCATGATCATCGGGTTCGGCGTGAGCGACATCGGCGCGAAGTGGTGCTCGGCCACCGTCACCCAGTCGTAGCCCAGCTCGTCCGCGAGCTGGAAGTTGCTGAGACTCGCCTCGAACGACTGCTGGGCCAGCTCGGGCTGGAACGTCGTCGTGGGCACCGGCCACGTGCCCCGCGGCGCCGGCCCGCGGTACGGCGAGGGGCTGAACACGGCGGCTTTCATGCGCTGACTCCCCTTTGCTCCCCCACGTCGCCTGCATTGTAGCCGGCCGTGGGCCATCAATCACGCCGGGTACCCGGCCGTCTAGCCGCCCGTCGCCCCGTACACCTCGGCCGCCGCGCCCGGGCTCACGTAGCCGTCGGCCAGGTCGGCCTGCACCCGCGCCGGGTCGCGCGTGCGCGGGTCGCCGTAGCCACCGCCGCCCGGACGGTCCACCCGCAGCACGTCGCCCCGCTGGAGCGCTAGCCCCCCGAGCCGCGACGGCAGCGCCCGCGGCGCCTCGCCCGCGCGCTCCAGTACGACGCCGCCCGGCGCCCCGTCTAGCCCGCCCGCCACCCCGCGCGCCGGCACCACGTGCCGGTCCAGGCGCAGCGACAGCCGCGCGCTCTCGCCCAGCACCTCGTACACCCGTCGGTACCCCAGCCCGCCCCGGAAGCGCCCCGCGCCGCCCGAGTCCGGCCGCAGCGCGAACTCGCGCAGCCGCACCGGAAACTCGCTCTCCAGGATCTCGATCGGTGTGATCTGGCTGTTCCCCAGATGCACCGACAGGCCCGAGGTGCCGTCGCGGTCCGGCCGCGCGCCGCTCGCCGAGCCGTAGATCTCGTAGTGGACGTACGCGCCCGCCCCGTCCGCGCGCGGCCCGCCGATGACCAGCGCGCCGGTCCCGCCGCTCGACGCCACCTGCCACGCCGGCAGCATCTGCCCCAGCGCCGCCAGGATCGCCTCCGTCACCACCTGCGCTGTCGGCATGTAGCTGTTCACCGCGGCCGGCCAGCGCGGGTCCAGGAACGAGCCTTCCCGGAACCGCGTCTCGACCGCCCGCACCAGCCCGTAGTTCGGCGGCAGCCGCGGGTCGATCAGCCCGATCAGCGCGTAGTAGCAGCACGCCCGCACCAGCGGCGGCCGGATGTTCGCCGGCCCGCGCGCCTGGTCGTCGCTCTCCCGAAAGTCGAAGCAGATGCGGTCGCCGCGCTTCTCGACCCGCACGCGCACGGTCAGCGGCCGGTCCAGGTCGACCCCGTCGTTGTCGGTCGTCGCCTCGGCGCGGTACTCCCCATCCGGCCAGGTGGCGATCGCCGCCCGCACCCGCTCCTCGGTCTTGGCGAACAGCGTCGCCCAGGCCGCCTCCAGCGTCGCCGCGCCGTACTTCGCGAACAGCTCCAGCAGCCGCCGCTCGCCCACCCGGTTGCACCCCACCTGCCCCCGCAGGTCGCCCACCACCAGCTCCGGCGTGCGGCTGTTCGCCCGCAGGATCGCCTCCACCGCCCGCGACGGCACGGGGGCCACCCCCTCCCCGGGGGCGCGGGGGCGCTCCCCCGCCGGGGCGCCGCTCCCCATCCTCTCCCCGGGGGCGCGGGGGCGCTCCCCTGCCGAGGGCTGCCCTCTCCTCTCATCTCCGGGGGTCCAGGGGCGCGCCCCTGCCGAGGGCTGCTCTCTCCTCTCTTCGGGGGTGCAGGGGCGCTCCCCTGCCGGGGGGATTGGGGGGTGTCCCCCCACATCTCCTCCCTTTCCTCTCTCCCCAGGACCGGGGGGCCGGGGGGGCGTCCCCCCTCTGCCGTCGACATACCGCACGGGCGGCACCTGCAGCCCCTCGTGGAACAGCTCCCGCGCGTCGCCCGCCCCGCTGCCCGGCACCGTCCCCCCGATGTCCGGCTTGTGCGCCATGCTGCAGCAGAACGCCACCAGCCGCCCCTCGTAGAACACGGGGCTCAGCACCGCCATGTCCGAGGCGTGGGGGCTGCCGCCGTAGTAGGGGTGGTTCATGATGTAGGCGTCGCCCGGCGCCATCTCGGCCGCGGGGATGCGGGCGAGCAGCGCCTCGGCGCAGGCCGGGAACGCGCCCATGTGCAGCGGCAGCACGACGTGCTGGCCCACCAGCCGCCCCGCCGCGTCCAGGATGGCGCAGCTCGCGTCGTGCGACTCGCGGATGATCGTCGAGTAGCCGGTCCGGTAGAGGCTGTTCTGCATCTCGCGGACGATGCCCGACAGCGTCGCCGCGACGACCTGGAGCGTGATCGCGTCCACCTGGGGCATCGCCCACCTCGGCCCACCGCGCTGCGCGTGCCCCGCATTATAGCCCCGGCCCCGCGGCCGAGGGCCGGCCGCCTACGCGGGGTGGCCCGGCTCGCCCCGGTGGCCATTGTGCCCGAGCCGCGCCCCCAGCCCCGCGCCCGCCGCTTCCGGCAGCTCCTGCGTCTCCGCCTGCGAGCCGTCCGCCACCTGCACGCGGTTGCGGCCGGCGCTCTTCGCCGCGTACAGCGCGCGGTCGGCGGCGCGCAGCAGCCGCGGACCGTCCGCGCCGTGCTGCGGCAGCGCCGCCACCCCCGCCGAGATCGTGATCTGCCCCAGCGCCTGGTCCTGGTCGGCCACCTGCAGGTGGGCCATCGCCGCGCGCAGCTCCTCGGCCCGCCGCACGGTGTCCTCCAGCGTCGCGTCCGGCAGGATCACCGCGAACTCCTCGCCGCCGTAGCGGCAGGCGATGTCGCTGCCTCGCACGTGCTTGCGCAGCAGCCCGCCGAACTCCCGCAGCAGCGCGTCGCCCGCGTTGTGGCCGAAGCTGTCGTTGAACTGCTTGAAGTGGTCCACGTCGATCATGATGACGCCCATCGGATGGTGCGAGCGCTCCGCCCGCGCCAGCTCCCGCTCCAGCGTCTCCTCCAGGTAGCGGCGGTTGAACAAGCCCGTCAGCGGGTCGCGGATCGACTGGTTGCGCAGCCGCTCGCGCAGCGCCAGGTTCGACAGCGCCAGCGCGAGCTGCTCGGCCACCTGCGTGGCGAGGCGCTGCATGCTAGCCGTCGACGGCGCGGCGTCGCGGCCCGCCGCCCGCGCGAGGTGCAGCAGGCCGGTCGTCTCGCCGTGGGCCACCAGCGGAATGCACACGGAGGCGGCCGGCGCGGCCCGCTGCAAGTGTGGGCAGACGAGGTCGTGATGCGCGTCCTCGACGACGTGCGGCTGGCCGCGGCGCAGCGCCCAGCACTCGTCCGGCGCGAAGATCCCCTCCTCGCCCGCGGGGACCGGGCCCCACGTGGCGACCACCTCGACCAGGTTGCGCGAGGCGCTGATCACGCCCACGCTGCCCGCCATGCCCGGGAACAGCTCGCCTACCAGACGCGCGATCACCGCGTGCGCCTCGTCCACTGTCGTACACGCTTGCAGCCACTCGCCCAGCTGGTTCAGCGTCTCTAGCTGCTGCGCGCCCGCCTGGATCTGCCGCGTCTGCAGCAGCAGCGCCTCGGCCATCTGGTCGAACGCCCGGCCCAGCGCGCCGATCTCGTCGCGCCCCGTGACGTTGACCCGGCGCGTCAGGTCGCCCGCCGCGATCTGGATCGCCGCGTCGTGGAGGCGACGCACCGGGCGCGTGATCTGCACGGCCAGGGCCGCGCCGACCGCCGTCGCCAGCACCACCGCCAGCAGCAACGCGATCAGCACGTGCCGCACCAGCCCGTCCACCGACGCGAACGCCACCTCGGTCGGATACTGAATGAGCACCGCCCACGGCAGGTTCGGCACCGGCGCGAACGCCGACAGCGTCATCTGCCCCGTGCTGTTGGCCGTCTCCAGGGTGCCCCGCTCGCCCGCCAGCTCGCGCCGCACCGCCTCGTTGCGGCCCGAGATCGGCGTGAGGATCCGCGCGGGGTCGACGTGAGCAATAATGATCCCGCCCTCCCGCCGGTCGTGCAGGCTCGTGCGCGTGCCGATCCCCGCCTCGATGTCGAACATCGCCTTGGCCAGGTCGCCCAGCTTCACCCCGCCCACCAGCACCCCGCGCACGCTGCCACCCGCGTCGCGGATCGGGACGGCATACGTCACGATCTGCTGCCGGGTGCCACGCGTCAGCAGGGGGATGCCCAGGTACGGCTCGCCCGTGGCGGTCACCTGCTGGAACCAGTCGCGGTCGGCATTCGACTCGCCCGCCCGCTGCCAGTCGGGGTTGCCCCCCACGCGCCCAACGCCTTGCGCGTCGTAGATGACGACGTTGTCGAAGGCCGGGTGGCGCCGCAAGAACGCTTCGAGCTGGGGCGCCGCCTGCTCCGGCGCGCCCGCGAGGACCGCCGCCTCCAGGCTGGGGCTAGCGGCCAGGTCCCGCAACGCGCTCTCGGCGGCGTCCATGTACCGGTAGGCGAGCTGCGCGATCGCCTCCGCCTCCGCCAGCGTGCTGCCGCGGATCTCCGCCTGCAACCCTGCGCGGCTCGCTCCCACCGCGAGCGTGCTCACCAGCCCGCCGGCGAGCAGCGCCGCCAGCACCACCACCGCGATCAGGCGGGCCCGCAGCCCCCAGACGACGCCCGGCGCGGTCGTCCGGCCAGCGCGGCCGCTGCCAGGCGTCCACTCCCGCGTGGCCCCCCCGCTGCTTCCCACCGCCTCCAGTGCGCCGTGCCCCCGCTCCGTGCCAGTGTCCCGCCACATGGCAGTCTCCTCGCAAGTGCGCGCCCAGCAGGCGCGAGCCGCCTTGCAAGGATCATCGGCCGAGCCATCAAAACATTTCACCGTCCCGGCCCGCCAGCCCGCCGCGTGCCCCCAACCCGTCGCCGCCCGGCCGCTCGGCCGCCTTCCGCGCTTGCGCCGCCCGCTTCGTTCCTGTAACGTAACGCGCAGCGTAATCGGCGCCCCGTCCGGCGGCCCCCCCCTCTTGCCGGACGAGAAAGCAGGCCGCCGTGGCCCCGGCCCTACCCACGGCGCGCGCGCCCGGCCCGCGTTCGTCACGCCACGCGTGGCGCATGCCAAACTCGCCGGGCGGTGCCGCGCGCGCCGCGTCCCGCGCGCCGCCACCGGCCCCACCCGCGCCCACCGACGCGCGGCGCCCGTCCGGCCCGGCGCACGCCGGGCCCAGTCCCCCGCGCGGGCGCTCGCCGCCCCGCCCCGCACGCATTCGTCGGACTCGCTCACGCGCGCCCACGCGGCCCCAGCGGACGCTGCGCATCAATCCCATTTCGCAGTGGAGGGAGGCAACTCGATGTACCGGCAGACCCCCTGGCAATCGGCGCTCCTCGCGCTCCTCGCCCTGGCGCTCCTGACCCCCTTGAGCGGGCTGCTGGCCGGCGGCGAAGCCTACGCCGCCGTCCCGGCCGCGCCCGCCCCGGCGCCCGCCGCCGACGCGCCCGCCGCCGTCCCCAGCCACCACTTCGGCTTCAGCCGGGCCAGCCTACTGGCCCAGGCCACGTCCCAGGGCATCTCGTTCGGCGGCGGGCTGGGCGCCAGCCCCAACGCGAACGTCCAGGTCGGCTCGCAGGTCACGAAGACCATCCCGATCACCAACATTTCCGGCGGCACTGAAACCAACGTGACCATTACCGACGTCCTGCCGTTCGGCACGACCTTCGTCTCGGCGACGTCCACACAGGGCTCCTGCGCCACTCCCACCGTCGGTGCTACCGGCACGGTCACCTGCACGATCGGCACGCTCGCCCCTTACGTGACCGCGACCGTCACCATCGTCCTGATCCCCACCGCCTCCGCGCCGCAGACCGTGACGGACCCTATCACGGTAGCCGGGACTCTCTCGAACGGCGTGGCGTTCAGCAACGCGACCAACATTCTCTTCACCGTGTCGACTGTGCCCCCCGTCAGTATCCAGAAGTACGTCAGCGCCGTGAACGGCGTCCCCACGGCGGGCTACGGCTACGGCCTCGGGACCACCACCAACGTCAGTCCCGGCGATCGCGTAACCTTCAGCGTGCTCGTCTCCGGTGGCTCGGGCACCATCACGGTAACCGACTTCCTGGGGCCGAACTACACGTTCGTTAGCGCGTCGCCATCCATCTGTGCCCAGGCCACGACGCCGGTCACGCCGCCCAGTGGCGTGCCCGCCAGCGCGACCGCCTTCAACTGCACTCTCCCCGTGACCTACGGCTACCCGGGCTACGGCTCCCCCTCGTTCACCTTCGACGCCACGGTGAACGCCAGCACGCCGTTCGGCACGGACGCGAACGCGAACACCGCCTGTATCTTGCAGGGCGCCCCCTACGGAGGCTATCCGCTGGCCGGCACACCCTGCGCCACCGCGAGCCTGAACGTCACGCGGGCGCCGACCCCCACGCCCACGCCCAGCCTTCGCAACGTCATCACCGCTGTGAACGGCAGTCCGCCGTCGCCCAGCAACACCAACGCCACCGTCCCCGCCGGCAGCACGGTCGCCTTCCAGGTCACCGCCAACGTGCCGCCGCCCGCCGGCTACGGCGTCTACCCTTACGGCACCCCTCCCACCACCTACCCGGCCACCATCACCGACTTCCTCAGCCCCAACTTCACGGTGAATCTCAGCGACGTCTCCGGCGCCTCCTGCGTCATCGTCGCCACACCCGCCAACCGGCCCGCCGGCGTCGCCGCCGACGCCACCACCCTCGACTGCACGCCAACCGTGAGCGCCGGCACCGCCACCATCGGCCTCGTCGCCCACCTCAAGTCCGACGCCCCGGCCGGCGCCGACACCATGGCCAACGTCGCCTGCTTCGGCGGCACGTCCCCCTATGGCACCGGGTACGGCGCTGCGAGCTACACGAGCTGCGCCACCGTCCAGGCGACCATCACAGGGGCCACCGCCCCGCCCAACGGCAGCCTGACCCTCCAGCAAGCGATCGCCCAGACCCCCGCCAGCGGCCAGGGCGGGCCGCCGTGCGCCGTCCTCCCCGGCACCGCCTGCACCGCCAGCGGCCAGACCAGCGGCAGCGGCGTCGTCGCCGCCAGCATGCGCTGGACGCTCACCGCCACCGTGCCCGCCGGCGTGGCGGCCGGCACCCTGCCGTTCGCCGTCTTCTCGACCACCGTGGGCCAGGAGGGCTTCGCCTGCGCGCCGGTCGTCGCTGGCGGCACGACGGTAAGCTGCACCGGCGTCACCGCCGGCAACGCGCTGCAAGGCTCGACGGTCACCGTCGTCTTCGGCCCGGGCCTCACCGCGGTCGGGAACATTACGGCCGCCGTACCCGGCCAGGTGGGCGCGCCCAGCACGGTGCCGCCGCTGCTGCCGCCCGTGCCGCCCGCCCCGGTCGGCCCCGCGCCGCTCCCCGCCGCCGCGCTGCCCCTGGCCCCGCCGCCCCTCGCCCCGCCCGCGCTGCTCCCGCCGCCCCCCGCGCGCCCGGTCGGCGCCGCGCCTGGCATGGCCCCCGGCGCCGCCCCCGTCTACCCCGACGTGCCCGTCATCCCCGAGGCGGACACCCTCGTCCTCCTCGCCGTCGGCCTCGCCGGCCTCACCGCCCGCGCCGCGCTCCGCCGGCGCCCGCCGCACGCCTAACTCGCCTCCCGCGCCCCCATTCCCCACCGGGGCGCCCGGGCCTACGCCCGGGCGCCCCGCCGCGCGCCTACCCCACCCCAATGGAGGCGGGGCCAGCCCCCTTACGGCATCGGAGAGCGAGCGGCGCCTCGCCCCGCTCCCCCCAGGATTGGGGGCCAGGGCACCCGTCCTCTCCCCCTTCCCCTCCGCGGGGAGAAGGGGGTCGGGGGGATAGGGGTCTCCCCATCCTCTCCCCCTTCCCGCATCGGGAGGGGGGCCGGGGG